>ERZ802830.79-NODE-79-length-84159-cov-31.9318_pt1 | contig 84159 bp, 81 predicted proteins | sample MGYA00345654_ERZ802830 | MGnify/ENA primary metagenome ERZ802830 (study PRJEB30503, sample SAMEA104212375) | marine metagenome | biome: Westerlies Biome; feature: [SRF] surface water layer (ENVO:00010504) within the epipelagic zone...; material: water (ENVO:00002006)...
CCATCGGAAACATCGTTGGCGGCATGGTGTTCATCGGCATGCTCTTCTACAGCACGCACCGCACCACCATGGAGAACGTGCTTCCCACAGAGCACGATGACAAACTCGAACGTGAACTGGCTGCTGAGCTGGGAGCTCGCTGAATCAACTGATGAGCTTGGACGAAGCCGCTCTTTGGGAGCGACTCGCGCAATCACGACGGGCTCCTCTGGAGCCTGACTGGCTGGGGGGGGTGTACTCCCCCAGCCTTTCTGCTGAGCTGCGCTGGGCCCTCTGCGAAAAACTTGGAATGCTGGCGGAACGTGGCTGGCCGGAGATCGAGCAGCTTCTGCAGAGCCACGGGGCTCAGAAAGAGCTGGTGATGGCAGCTGGTCTTTGCCACCAGACCCAAGCACGGGATTGGCTGCTCACCATGCTGGACAACGCATCGGATGACGACGATGACAACTTGGTTGTCGTTCAGGCACTGGGATGCTGGGGATCTGAGATTCCAGGCTCGGTGATCAGCCGTTGCCTGAACCATCCCGGCCAGCAGCAGCGCCTTGCCGGTTTGCAACTGTTGAGCTTTCGGGCACACCGTCTCAGCGACAGCGAACTGTTGACGTTCTGCGACGGTGCGATCAGGGATTTTCGAGATCCCGTGGTGGTGGCGGCCATCCGCGTTCTTCAGCGCCGTGATGGTGAATCGATCAGCGCCCGCCTGGCAGAAATCTGCCAATACGGATCCATCACTGGAGCAGATGCAGCCTTCCGCGCTCTTGGTTGCATCGCCACTCCGGCGAGTCGGCACCACTTGATGGAGTTAAGCCAGACCCTTGAAGATGATGAACGTCGTGAACTCGCAAGTCGCGAGCTGAAGCAGCAATTCCGACAATAAAAAAGGGCTCAGCGATGCTGAGCCCTGGTCGATAAACCCCCTCAATCAACCGTTGATCACCACTTCTTATAAGGCAGGAACTTCCCGCACATGGTGATCTCCACGCGATCACCCTTGGGATCTTCGACTTTTTCCACATCCAAGGTGAAATCAATAGCACTCATGATGCCATCACCGAACTTTTCCTGAATCACATCTTTCAAAGGCATTCCATAAACCTGCATGATTTCATAAAAGCGATAAATCAGCGGGTCAGTCGGAATCACCGGTTCGAGACTTCCCTTGGTGGGGAACTCCTGGATCGCAGCAGTCATTGCCGGGTCGAGAGAGAGCAGTTCTGCCAGCTTCTCAGCCTCTTCTTTCGATGCAGTCGCTTGTCCATAAAACAGAGAGGCCACCCAAACCTCATCGAGACCCATGGCCGCCTCGAGATCAGCGAAGCTGAGACCCTTGGCTTTCTTGGCAGCCATCAAAGTGGCCGTCACCGTGGCCTGCGTGGGCGCGGCCAGCGACGGGGTGGACATGGCGGAAACAGTCATGCTTAAGAGAAACAACAGTGCACTGCTTCAATGCAGCATTCCAAGGTGGAATGTCTCAGCAGCGGCTCGACTGTTGCGTCATCATTGATCCCAAAATGCAGCAATAACTACCAAAAACAGAGTTCGATTCCGAAACATCCGTCACATCCGTGAGCCCTTGAAAACTGGTGAAATGGTCGAGTGATGCTTGTAGGGCGATGAGTGAACTGTTCCGATCCATCTCCTCTCTGTTTCTCAGCCAACACCTCCAAACACAACCGGCGACCAATCTCGTTCTGGAACGCCTCTACTACGCGGATGGCCGTCACAACCCCAGCCATCCACGCCATGGCAGTTTTGATGGATTGAGTGTCTTACCCACGGGTTGAATCGATTGGTAACAACCACTACCTCCAAAAGCCCAGGCGCTCATGAACACTGCCGTCAGAGACTTGCCCTCAGGTGACCAGCACAGTATTGAGCGGTCGCGAGCGGTTCAAGCAACACCTGCGCAAGGTCGGCAGCGGCGAGCACACCAGCAAGGGCATGAGCCGTGAGGAGGCCGCTGACGCCCTCAACCTCATGCTGGAGGGTGAGGCGACACCGGCACAGATCGGTGCTTTTCTGATCGCCCACCGCATCCGACGGCCAGAGCCTCAGGAACTGACCGGCATGCTCGACACCTACCGGATCCATGGCCCGGTGGTGAGAAGCAAGGCCGATCAGAGGTCTCCGCTGTGCTTCGGCATGCCGTTCGACGGTCGGACGAGAACCGCACCGATCTACCCGCTCACAGCCCTGGTGCTGCTCGCCTGCGGCCAACCGGTTGTTCTGCAGGGCGGCAACCGCATGCCGATCAAGTACGGCGTCACGGCGATCGACCTGTTCCGAGCCCTCGATCTCGAGCTCGGTGGTCTACCTCTCACAGCTGTGCAGGACGGATTCGACCGCAACGGTTTTGCACTGATCCATCAGCCGGATCACTTCCCGATCGCCGAAAGCCTCATCAGTTACAGAGAGGAGCTGGGAAAACGCCCCCCCGTCGCCAGCCTTGAACTGCTGTGGACCCCTCATGAGGGTGAGCATCTTCTGGTGAGCGGCTTCGTGCATCCCCCCACGGAAAGCCGAGCCTGGGAAGCCCTGAAACTCGCCGGAGAAACCGATCTGCTCACGGTGAAAGGACTGGAAGGCGGAACGGATCTTCCGATCGGCCGGGCCTGCATCACTGCTCGGGTCAGAAACGGTGCGGCGGAACGCCTGATCCTCCACCCCCGCGATCACGGCTGCCACGACGCCGATGTCGAATGGTCCGACGAAACCACCTGGAAGACCCAGGCCCTGGACGCCCTTGGAAACAGCGGCCCCCTCCGGGATGCCGTGCGCTGGAATGCCGGTGCCTACCTGTGGTTCTCAGGGATCAGTGAAACGCTGGATGCAGGGGTGTCGCGCGCCGAGGCCTCGCTGCAGGACGGCAACGCCATGGACTGTCTGGATCAACTGCGGGGCTGGCGCAGCAACCTTTCCATCCGGTAACGCTCGAAGGGCACCCCGCCGATCGTGATCGATTCGGAGGCCAGGACCAGCCAACCTCGCCGCTCCAACAGAGGTCGGCTCAGCTGGCTCGCCTCCGTTCGAAGCCGTTCCAGGCCATCCGATCTGGCATCGTCCTCAATCTGCGCCAGCAGGGCACTGCCATGGCCCCGACGGGCCTCCCGACCGCGGCAATACAACAACGACAAGCGATCTCTGGGATCGCGGATGGCGAACGCGGCATCCGTCCCGCTGATCCAGCCGTGCCCCTCCCTCAGCGTCCGATCCAGGACGCCCGGCAACCAGGCCAGAGCAGCCCAGGCCCTCACCTGCTCAGGGGTATAAAGCAGCGCTGCCTGGGTTTCGATCGCATCCGCGTAGATCTCCCGCAGCAGCTGGTGGTCGCCGGAGTGGATCGGTCGCAGGGCCATGCCGTTGGCCTGTGGGAATGTGAGTCTCCTCGACTCACAGCCCCCTTGCAGCGTCTCCGCATTCCCACCCTGCTGAGCGCCTTTCTGACGCTGCTGAACGATCGACTCAGCGAAAGCATCGTGTTTCCGCTGTTGCCGTTCCTGCTGGCTCGTTTTGCGCCGGACGGCCGCACCCTCGGACTGTTGGCCGGCAGTTATGCCCTGGCTCAGTTTCTCGTCACACCGCTGATCGGTGCACTCAGCGACCGCCATGGGCGCCGCCCGGTGATCGCCATCTGCGTCGCCGGTTCGGTAGTCGGCCTGGGACTGTTCGCACTCACGATCAGCCTGCCCTGGTCTGAGGGGGCATCCATTCCACTGCTGCTGCTGTTCGCTGCACGAATCATCGATGGCATCAGCGGGGGAACCGCAGCCACAGCAGGCGCCGTGCTGGCGGATATCAGTCCTCCGGAGCGACGGGCCCGTGCCTTCGGACTGATCGGTGTGGCCTTCGGCCTCGGGTTCATCGCCGGACCGTTCCTCGGGGGTCGCCTGGCAGGCATCAACGTCTCGCTGCCGGTCTGGGTGGCGACGGGCTTCGCCCTGCTGAATCTGGCTGTGGTGCTGAGCCTGCTGCCGGAAACCCATCCGCTGGAAGCGCGGCGGACCCTTCCCGACCGGCGTGCCCTGAACCCCTTCGCGCGGATCGGCACCGTGATGAGCCAGGTCAGCGTCGGCCGGCTGTGCACCAGCTTCTTCCTGTTCTTTCTGGCCTTCAACGGCTTTACGGCGATCCTTGTTCTGTATTTCAAGCAGCGCTTCAACTGGGGGCCTGAACTGGCCACCACAGCATTTCTGGTGGTCGGCGTCGTCGCAACGGTTGTGCAGGGAGGCCTGATCGGCCCCCTGGTGAAGCGGTTTGGAGAATGGCGATTGACCCTGCTCGGCCTGGGACTGGTGATCGCCGGTTGTCTGATGATTCCGGCTCTGGGTTCGGCGGATCAGCCCGGAACGATTTTTCTTGCTGTCGGCATCCTGGCCTTCGGAACTGGCCTGGTGACACCGAGCCTGCGCAGCCTTGTGTCCAGACGGCTGGGGGAGGAGGGGCAGGGTGCCGCTCTCGGAAGTCTCCAGGCCTTGCAGAGCCTCGGCAGTTTTCTCGGACCGCCTCTGGCAGGTCTGAGCTACGACCTGATCGGCCCTGCCAGTCCCTTCGCAGGCGCCGGCCTGCTGCTGCTGATCGTGATCGCTCTGGTCGCAGGAAGTCCTCTGCCGATGCGTCAGGAGAACAGTGTCAGCAGCTCATGATTGCTACGTTTCGCGGGACGGCGCGTTGCGACCAACAACCCCACCATGAGTGCAGCTGTCCTCCCCAAGAATGCCTACATCAACCGGGAACTGAGCTGGATCGCCTTCAACCAGCGTGTGCTGGCTCAGGCACTGGATGAACGCACACCAGTGCTGGATCAGGCCAAGTTCAGCGCCATCTTCAGCAACAACCTCGACGAATTTTTCATGGTGAGGGTGGCCTCCCTGAAATCCCAGGTGGAGGCAGGCATCACCAGCCCCAGTGAAGACGGCAAAACGCCGCTGGAGCAGCTGCTCACGATCCGCGAACACCTGATCCCCCTGCTGCAGCAACAGCAGGATCACTACCGGCTGCATCTGAAGAGCGAGCTGCTCAAACACAAGGTGCACCTGCTGGAGTACGTCCAGCTGAACGATGCCCAGAAGAACTGGGTTGACGACACCTTCCATACCTCGGTGTTCCCCTTGCTGACGCCCCTGGGAGTGGATCCGGCCCACCCCTTCCCGTTCGTCAGCAACCTCAGCCTGAACGTCGCAGCGATCATCCACGATCCTGAAACCGGAGAACGTCAGTTCGCGCGGGTCAAGGTGCCCCAGAAGAATCTGCCCCGATTCGTCGCGATCCCATCGGAACTGAGCGATGCCGAACCCGCACCGATTCACACGGCGATTCCCCTTGAACAGGTGATCGCCTTCAACCTGGAGCTGCTGTTTCCCGGGATGACCGTTGAAGGGCATTACTTCTTCCGGGTCACCCGCGATGCCGACCTCGAACTGCGTGACCTTGAAGCCGACGATCTGATGCTGGCTCTGGAGCAGGGGCTGCGCAAACGCCGCATGGGAGGAGAGGTGGTGCGCCTTGAGGTTCCCAACGAGATGCCGGAAGACGTGGTGGAGATGCTGATCACCGGTCTCGCCGTCGAGGAAGAGGACCTTTACAGAATCGATGGCCCCCTGGGACTGGATGATCTGTTCGGACTGACGAGCCTGCCGCTGCCTCAACTGAAGAACAAATCACACACCGGATTGACCCCGGCAATGCTCGCCAGATCACAGCAGCACCTGATCGAGGAGGGTGCCATCAAGCCGGAGGAATTCGAGAACATCTTCGCGGTGATGCGTCAGCAGGACATCCTTCTCCACCACCCATACGAACTCTTCTCCACCACCGTCGAAGAATTCATCAACCAGGCAGCCGACGATCCCCAGGTGATGGGGATCAAGATGACGCTGTATCGCACCTCAAAGGATTCACCGATCATCGCGGCTCTGATCCGCGCCGCTGAGAACGGCAAACAGGTGATGGCCCTCGTGGAACTGAAAGCCCGCTTCGACGAAGACAACAACATCCAGTGGGCACGCCATCTGGAACGTTCCGGAGTCCATGTCATCTACGGAGTGCTTGGCCTCAAGACTCATACAAAGATTGTTCTCGTTGTTCGTAAGGAGCAAGACAAGCTACGAAGTTACGTCCATATCGGAACAGGTAATTACAATTCAAAAACGTCAAAGCTCTACACAGACCTGGGTCTTCTCTCAACCAGAACCGAGCTCGGTCAGGACCTTGTGGAGCTGTTCAACTACCTGACAGGATTCTCAAAACAGCAGAGCTTCCGGCGCCTGCTGGTGGCACCGGTCACCCTGAGGAAGGGGATGGAGTCGCTGATCCGCCGTGAGATCGAACATTCCCGGGAGGGCCGGCAAGGGCATATCAAAGCCAAGATGAACTCCTTGGTGGACTCCGAAATCATCAATCTGCTGTATGAAGCCTCTCAAGCAGGGGTGACGATCGAACTGATCATTCGGGGGATGTGCAGCTTGTACCCGGGTCGCGAAGGAATGAGTGAAACAATCAGCGTTGTGAGCATCATCGGTCAATTTCTCGAGCACTCACGCATCTTCTGGTTTGCCAACGGTGGCGCGCCGGAGGCCTACATCGGCAGTGCCGACTGGATGTCGCGGAACCTCGACCGCCGCGTCGAAGCGGTGACGCCGGTGGAAGAACCTGAACTGCGCCTGAAGCTGGAACGGCTGCTGGAGCTGTATCTGAGAGACAACCGAGGGGCCTGGGACATGCAGAGCGACGGAAGCTTTGTGCAACGACGACCGAACCAAGGAGAGGACGAGCGTAATTCCCAGTTGCAACTGATCGAGCAGTGGAGCCGGGGCATCGAGCTGTCTTGATCGGATGACATGAAGAAGCGCAAAGTTACTGTGCCTGGTGTTACTGGATTGCACGAGACATCCCTCATCACCTGAGGAAAATTGCAACCCGATCAACAAAAAGGGGCGATTGATGGGCGACTGCTGAAAATCTTCGGATTCGAAGGAGTTGATCGGCAGTGTGAGTGCTAAATTCAGCGCAAATCTATTTCAGGAGACCAGGGTGATGGGGATCCCTCTGGAATCTTCCGATACGACTGAAAAGTCGAAACGGAAGGAACCTGCATTGCCGTCCGCAGGACGGCGATCATCTACGCGTCAGGGTGGTCGTCTGGCCACTGATTCCATCGGTTTTTATCTCAGCAGCATCGGGCGTATCCCATTGCTGACTGCAGCCGAGGAAATTGAGCTTGCTCACCATGTCCAGGACATGAAGCAGCTTCAGGAGCTTGCTGAAGACGAACTGACAGCACGACAGCGCCATCGCATCCGAATGGGCAAACGTGCCCGGGACCGCATGATGGCTGCCAATCTCAGGCTCGTCGTGAGCGTCGCCAAGAAATACCAGAATCAGGGCCTGGAGCTTCTGGACCTGGTTCAGGAGGGAGCCATCGGCCTGGAGCGCGCGGTCGACAAGTTCGATCCGGCCATGGGTTACAAATTTTCCACCTACGCCTACTGGTGGATCCGTCAGGGAATGACCCGGGCCATCGACAACAGTGCCCGCACCATTCGTCTGCCGATTCACATCAGCGAGAAGCTGTCCAAAATGCGGCGCATCTCCCGTGAGCTGTCGCATCGCTTCGGTCGTCAACCGAACCGTCTGGAGCTGGCTCACGCCATGGGAATCGAACCTCGGGAGCTCGAGGATCTCATTTCCCAGAGTGCTCCGTGCGCCTCTCTCGATGCCCATGCCCGCGGGGAAGAGGATCGCAGCACCCTTGGCGAACTGATCGCAGATCCGAACGGTGACGAGCCGATGGAAGGAATGGATCGGAGCATTCAAAAGGAACATCTGGGCGGTTGGCTGTCCCAGCTCAATGAGCGCGAACAGAAGATCCTGCGCCTGAGGTTCGGCCTCGGTGGTGAAGAGCCACTCACCCTTGCGGAGATCGGTCGACAGATCAATGTCTCCCGGGAAAGAGTGCGTCAGCTGGAAGCCAAAGCGATTCTCAAACTGAGAACCATGACCAACCACCAGCAAGCAGCCTGACAACCATCAGCTCAACTCAAAACGAGTGGATCTCAGTTGTGTGCGATAACGGTGTTGCAATTCAGGTTTTCTATCGATCAACTTTTCAAGTATTCGATAGCGACGCATTGTGAATGACTGACCTTCACTGATCAGCTTTTTCAAGCCAAGGCGTCTGACAAACCAAGAATACGACCACTGATAATAGATTTGATGCCACCAATTGATTCGATATTCTATCGGATCTCCATGGAAACGTCCCAGATCTTCTCCATCAACCTCAATACAATATCCGTAACGATTATCTTTGATGGGCTGACGATTATTTCGATGCAAGCGCCCTTTCACGAGAGAAGCGCAATATTCATCATGGCTTCTGAACACTCTGTGGTAAACAAACCATGGTTCAAATTTACCCGACAACCTCTCAAGATCTGAACTGGAAACTCGTTTGCGCGTAGCGTTGAGCTTTGGAGAACTACCATCACTCAATCGGAAATCAGCCTGGTGTGATTTTTTCTGATAAACATTAAAAGTATGGATTTTAGAGCCCTTAACAGCACCATTAAGTCGACACATCGATTTCATCTGGCACATTTTCTTCATCCACAGTGATCTGCTCAAAACAGGTGAAAATGAAGGGCGCTGCAAAGAAGGAAGATCCGAATGCCATAGAAAAGAAACAACATCTGCTCTTTGGTTTTGGCGCAATAAACTGCGAATACCCGTCCCAAACTCAGCTGGCATCAGATACTCGTCGATATCCAGAAACAGAAGGTGGGAGAATTTGCGAGATGCCTTTTCATTCTTGATTGCATGATCATACATGGCTACTTGAAAAGATTTCTTTGCCTTCATTGATAACAGCAGCAATTCATCAGCCTGGACAAATTTAACGCGGCTCGAAGATGCAGAAATTCGGCGAATAATGCGATAACTATTGTCTGTAATGCCATTCATATAAATCTCAATTTCATCAACACCAAGATAAAGATGGTGAAAAATCCATTCCGCGAGATAGGGGGCTTCGTCTTTGGCAATGGCAACCAACTTGAGAGAGAGCATCGCCACCAAAAGCATTGTTTTTATGTTAACACAAACAAAGAGACATTGATTGTGGTAAAATACATATAACAAAAAGCTTGATCATGTTACCTGAAAAGCCGCCTAAAATTTTTGTCATCGGACATCATAAAATCGCGACACGCAGCATTGATCGGTTATTCCGCTGGGACGGGTATCCAACAATGCATTGCCGGAAGGGGAAAATTGCTCGAACAATGCTCACCAACCTTCGCCTGTTCAGACCACTGCTGCATGGCCTGGAAGATATACAAGTCTTCAGCGATATGGAATATGTCAGCTCTGATGGTGAATTGTTTTTTGGATACCGCCTTTTTCCCCAGCTGGATTATCACTACCCTGGCTCGTATTTTATTTACAATTACCGCAAGGTTGACGATTGGATTAAATCTCAATTTACCCACAGAAACAAGGCACTCGGCTCCTATACACGCCGATACAAAAAGGCACTCAAGAAGCTTCTTAATGTCAACTCAATAAGCGATCAACAGCTGGAGCAGCACTATCTTGATTGCTGGTCCCAGCATGAAAAAGATGTGAACCAATACTTCAGCGACCGCAACAACCTCATCCGGCTCGACATCACCAATGCTGACAGTAAGTCAGAATTCATTGATGCCATTCGTAAACTGAATTATCAGATTTCTCGAGACGATCTTCCTTATGTCGGAAAGACCAAAAAGAAAGCAACCTCTACCAGCACCAACTCAGACCCGCAGCAACCTTGAACCCTGCAGAACTAAGCATCATCCTCAAGTTGCTGATCATTGGCATCTGGATCGTATCGCTGCTCTGCATCGCTGACCTGGTCAGGCGACTCGGCGACAATGATGGTGAGCTGAGTCGCAAGATTGTCCACATCGGAACGGCCGCCATCATTCCGATGGCATGGACTTTTGGACTATCAAAAATGCTGATTGTGAGTTGTGGAATTGTCGTGACAACGCTCACTCTGATCAACCATCGTTGGCGACTGCTCAAGAGCATCGAAGACATCGGTCGACGAAGTTTTGGAACCAGCGCCTATGGACTTTCGATCACACTTCTGGTGGCTCTGCTCTGGCCTGAACGAGCAGACGCCGTCACCGCCGGAATTCTTGTGATGGGCATCGGCGATGGATGTGCCGGCCTGATCGGTCGTCGACTGAACAGCCCTCGCTGGACGTTGTTCGGCCAGACGAAGTCCCTTGCAGGCACAGTGACCATGGCAATCGCTTCAGGCCTGTGCCTGATCGTTCTCGCTCTCAGCACCCAGGCTGCGATTTCAGTTCCGACTCTGCTGCTCATCAGCGGCAGTGCCGTTGTTCTGGAACAGTTCAGCTTCGCGGGGATCGACAACCTTTCGGTGCCGATCGGCGTTGCACTGCTCTGGCAACAGCTGATCCGATGAGATCGATCAGACCATCACCGTTGAGCGGCGAGTCGCCACAGCCTCTGCAAGACAACCAAGTAACTGCTGGGTGGTCTCGATGCTGATGCAGGCATCCGTGATGCTCTGGCCGTAAGTGAGCTCTGACAGATCACCGGAGAGCTTCTGATTTCCCTCAACCAGATGACTCTCGATCATGACGCCCATCAGATTGGAGGAGCCTTCACGAACCTGATCGGCAACCGATTGCAGCACCTCGCCCTGGCGCCGGAAATCCTTGTTGGAGTTGCCATGGCTGCAATCCACCATGAGGCGATCTGAGAGTCCGGCACCCGCCAGTTCGGCTGCCGCATCCTGAACGGCTTCGAGGTGATAGTTGGTGCCGCGGTTGCCGCCGCGCAGCACGAGGTGACCATCTGGATTCCCGGTGGTGCTCACGATCGAAGCGTGACCATCCCGGTTGATGCCGAGAAAATGATGGGGCTTCGATGCCGCCCGCATCGCATTGATGGCGATGGTGGCACTGCCATCGGTGCTGTTCTTGTAGCCGATCGGCATGGACAGGCCGGATGCCATTTCACGGTGCGTCTGACTTTCCGTGGTGCGGGCCCCGATCGCCGTCCAGCTGATCAGGTCAGCGATGTACTGCGGCACCACCGGATCGAGAAGTTCGGTGGCAGCGGGCATCCCCTCCCGCGCCAGATCCAGCAGCAGCCCGCGGGCCCGACGCAATCCGCTGTTGATGTCATAGGAGCCGTCGAGGTGGGGGTCGTTGATCAAGCCCTTCCAGCCCACCGTTGTTCTCGGCTTCTCGAAGTAGACCCGCATGACCACTTCCAGCTCTGCAGCATGGGTCTGACGCAGAGGCGCCAGACGGCGGGCGTACTCGCGGGCCGCTTCCACGTCATGGACCGAACAGGGCCCGACGATGACCAGAAGCCGCTGATCCTCCCCCCGCAGAATCGCCTGAATGCGTTGTCGAGCGGATGCAACGGTCTCGGTTGCGCTGGCGTCGATCGACAGTTCTGCGTGAAGAAGAGCCGGTGCCACCAGCGGACGCGTCTCCACCACATGCAGATCGGAGGTGGCGGCCATCGAGCAGCTTCAAACCGGTCCAAGGCTACGCACCTCTGAACCGAAGGACAGACCCGTCTCCATGAAGAATGGACTTCCGCATCGTCTCGTCCCTTCGCATGCTGAGCACCTACCGCGCGCTTGCCGCTGAACGCGAAGCCCAGGGTGTTCCGCCGCTCCCCATGACGGCTGAACAGACCAGTGCGCTCACCGAGCTGTTGCAGGACCCTCCGGCTGGGGAAGAGACGACCCTGCGAGAGCTGCTCGTGGATCGCATCCCCCCCGGGGTGGACGAGGCGGCCTATGTGAAAGCCACCTGGCTCAGCGCCGTGGCCCAGGGGGAGGCCACCAGTCCCCTGGTCTCGCCGCTGGAGGCCACGCGCCTGCTTGGAACGATGGTGGGGGGCTACAACGTGTCGGCCCTGATCGAGCTGCTCCAGCACAGCGATGAGCAGCTGGCCGGCTGCGCCGCTGAAGGCCTCAGCCGAACCCTGCTGGTGTACGACGCCTTCAACGAGGTGATGGAACTGGCAGCCAGCAACCGCTTCGCCAAGCAGGTGGTTGACAGCTGGGCGGCGGCCGAATGGTTCACCTCAAGGCCGGAACTTGCCGAAACGATCACCGTGACGGTGTTCAAGGTGGAGGGAGAAACCAACACCGACGACCTCTCCCCGGCCACCCACGCCACCACACGCCCTGATATCCCCCTTCACGCTCTGGCGATGCTGGAGACTCGGGACCCCGATGGCCTGAAGACCATCGCCTCTCTCAAAGAGAACGGTCACCCCGTGGCCTACGTGGGCGATGTGGTGGGCACCGGCAGCTCCCGCAAGAGCGCCATCAACTCCGTGCTGTGGCACACCGGCGATGACATCCCGCATGTGCCCAACAAACGGGCGGGTGGGGTGATCCTCGGAAGCAAGATCGCACCGATCTTCTTCAACACCGCTGAAGACTCCGGGGCTCTGCCGATCGAATGTGACGTCACAAGCCTGAACACCGGTGATGTGATCACCATCCGTCCCCATGCCGGCACGATCGAAAAAGACGGCGCGGTGGTCAGCCGGTTCGAACTGAAGCCCAGCACCATCAGCGATGAGGTTCGTGCAGGCGGCCGCATTCCCCTGATGATCGGCCGCGCCCTCACCGACAAAGTGCGCGCCAAGCTCGGCCTGGCACCCTCCGATCTGTTCATCCGTCCCAGTGCACCAGCGGACACCGGAAAGGGCTTCACCCTGGCCCAGAAGATGGTGGGCAAAGCCTGCGGTCTCACCGGCGTGCGTCCCGGTACCAGCTGCGAACCACTGATGACCACCGTCGGCTCCCAGGACACCACCGGGCCGATGACCCGGGACGAGATGAAGGAGCTGGCCTGTCTGGGATTCTCCTCCGACCTGGTGATGCAGAGCTTCTGCCATACCGCCGCCTATCCCAAGCCGGTGGACCTGCAGACGCAGAAGGATCTGCCCGACTTCTTCGCTCAGCGCGGCGGCGTCGCCCTTCGCCCCGGCGACGGAATCATCCACAGCTGGCTCAACCGGATGCTGCTGCCCGACACGGTGGGCACCGGTGGCGACAGCCACACCCGCTTCCCCCTGGGCATCTCCTTCCCAGCCGGTTCCGGCCTGGTGGCCTTCGCCGCGGCCATCGGTGCCATGCCTCTGGACATGCCCGAGTCGGTGCTGGTGCGGTTCAGCGGCTCGCTGCAGCCTGGCGTCACCCTGCGGGATGTGGTGAATGCGATCCCATGGGTGGCCATTCAACGCGGGCTGCTCACCGTGGAGAAGGCCAACAAAAAGAACCTGTTCAATGGCCGGATCATGGAGATCGAAGGTCTCCCCGACCTCAAGCTCGAGCAGGCCTTCGAACTCACCGACGCCAGTGCCGAACGCTCCTGCGCCGGCTGCACCATCAAGCTCTCGGAAGAAACCGTGAGCGAATACCTGCGCAGCAACGTGGCGTTGCTCAAGAACATGATCGCCCGCGGTTACAGCGATGCCCGCACCCTGGCCCGCCGGATCAAGGAGATGGAAGCCTGGCTGGCCAACCCCCAGCTGCTGAGTGCCGATTCCGATGCGGAGTACGCCGAAGTGCTGGACATCAACCTGGATGAACTGACCGAACCGGTGCTGGCCTGTCCCAACGATCCGGACAACGTGAAGCTGCTCAGTGAGGTGGCCGGTGATCCGGTGCAGGAGGTGTTCATCGGCTCCTGCATGACCAACATCGGCCACTACCGTGCTGCGGCCAAAGTGCTGGAAGGCGCCGGCAGCAACAAGGCCCGTCTCTGGGTCTGCCCCCCGACCCGCATGGATGAGGAGACCCTCAAGGCCGAGGGCTACTACGCCACCTTCGAGGCAGCGGGCTCACGCATGGAGATGCCCGGATGCTCCCTGTGCATGGGCAATCAGGCACGGGTGGAGGACAACACCACCGTCTTCTCCACCAGCACCCGCAACTTCAACAACCGTCTCGGCAAGGGTGCCCAGGTGTATCTGGGAAGCGCTGAGCTGGCGGCGGTATGCGCCCTGCTGGGACGCATCCCCACAGCTGAGGAATACCGCACGATCGCGGCCGAAAAGATCGACCCCCTCTCCGGTGAGCTCTACCGCTACCTGAACTTCGACCAGATCGACGGATTCGCAGATCAGGGACGGGTGGTCAGCTCGGATGCGGAAGCAGCAGTGCTTGCAAACGCCTGAACAACCCCCAACACGTGCCTTCCCCGAGCGAACCGAAACAGCGACGTCACCACCTGGGCTCCAGCCGCAGCATTCGCACACTGCTCGAGCGGCGCTGGCTGGTGGTGGTGCTGGCCCTCTCGCTCACGGGCCTCGGCGCTGCGATCACAGGACTGCTGTTCAAAGGAGGCATCAACCTGCTCCGGGACTGGCGCCTGGAACTGCTGAACGAATTGCCCGCCTGGGTGGTCCTGCCAGCGCTGGGGGGTGTCGGCGGCATGGTTTCCGGCTGGCTGGTGACCAATTTCGCTCCAGCCGCCGGTGGCGCCGGCATCACTCACATCATGGGGTTTCTTCGCCACAAGTCAGTGCCCATGGGCCTGAGGGTGGGCCTTGTGAAATTGATCGCCGGCATCATCGCCATCGGCAGCGGCTTCCCGCTCGGTCCTGAGGGACCTGCCGTGCAGATGGGTGGTTCCGTGGCCTGGAAGATGTCGCGTTGGTTGAAGGCTCCGGTCGCCTTCCGGCGCGTCATCGTCGCCGCCGGCGGTGGGGCCGGGATCGCAGCAGTGTTCAGCGCACCCATCGGCGGCTTCATCTACGCCATCGAGGAACTGCTTCACTCGGCCAGGCCGGTGGTGCTGCTGCTGGTGATCATCACCACCTTCTCCGCCGACACCTGGGCTGACGTTCTGGGGTACCTCGGTCTCAGTCCAGGCTCTGGAGGACTGGATGGAACGGTCGGATTTCAGGTGGAGCGCGAATTCTCTCCCCTCCTGAAATTTCTGCCGATCGATTTTCTGTATCTGATCGCTCTCGGTGCTGTGATCGGACTGCTTGCAGAGCTCTACTGCCGCTACGTGCTGACCCTGCAGCGCCATGGCAACAACTGGTTCGGCAGTCGTCTGATCCTGCGCATGTCCCTCAGCGGTCTGTTGCTGGGCGGGGTCTATGCCGCTCTCCCACAGACGTTCCACAACCCTGCGGAACTGCACCATCTGATCGGGGAGGGAACCGCGGACGTGAGGCTGGCGCTCACCAGTTTCGTTGTGCTGTTCTTCAGCACAGGCCTGGCCGCGGCCTCGGGAGCCCCGGGGGGATTGTTCATGCCGATGCTGACCCTTGGTGGAGCGATCGGACTCGCCTGCGGTGGCGGCGTGGAAGCCCTGACGGGTCATGTCCCCACCACGTACGTCTTCGCCGGGATGGGGGCTTTCGTGGCGGGCTGTTCCCGCACACCGATCTCGGCGATGTTTCTGGCCTTCGCCCTCACCAAGGATCTGCTGATCCTCAGGCCGATCATGGTGGCCTGCCTGATGAGCTTTCTCGTGGCCAGGCTGTTTGACCACCGCTCGATCTATGAGCGTCAGATGGGCATGGAACTGGATGCGGAGAACCGGATGCAGACCCGCCTGGATCGGCAACGACGGCCGTTCACCGCGCCACCGAGACCGGCATCCAACTCTGGAGACGAACGCTGAACCAGGAAACGCTGCTGTTTGAGCGGGCAGTCCCGGACAGTGATGCCCTCAAGGCGGTGCTGGCCTTCCCGAGCACCTATTCGGTGGGCATCACAAGCCTCGGCTACCAGATCGTCTGGGCAACCCTCGCCCAGCGCGCGGATGTGGACGTACGCCGGCTGTTCACGGACCAGTCGGATCCGTTGCATCGACACATCGATCTGTTCGGTCTGTCCCTCAGCTGGGAGCTGGATGGACCCGTTCTGCCGGAGCTGCTGCGGAACCAGCGCATTCCGATCTGGGCTGTCGATCGAAGCGACGCCGACCCGATCGTGTTCGGCGGGGGGCCGGTGCTGACCGCCAACCCCGAACCCCTTGCACCGTTCTTCGATGCCGTGCTTCTGGGAGATGGCGAACTGCTGTTGCCCGCCTTCATCGATGCCCTGCAGAGCTGCCGGCAGGCTCCCAGAGCCGAACGACTGCGACGGCTGGCCGGAGTTCCGGGGGTCTACGTCCCGAGCTTGTATGCCCCGCGGTACCACCCGGATGGAACGCTGCTGAGCGTGGAGCCCATCGATCCGGATCTGCCATCGGTGATCGAGAAGCAGACCTGGCGAGGCAACACCCTGAGCCATTCCACGGTGATCACACCGGAAGCCGCCTGGCCGGACATCCACATGGTGGAGGTGGTGCGCAGTTGTCCGGAACTCTGCCGCTTCTGTCTGGCCAGCTACCTCACCCTGCCGTTCCGCAGCGCATCACTCGATGACGGACTCATCCCGGCGGTCGAGAAAGGCCTGGCGGCGACCCGCCGGCTTGGGCTGCTGGGAGCCTCGGTGACGCAGCACCCGCAGTTCGATGATCTGCTGACCTGGCTGGACCGGGACCGGTTCGATGACACCCGCGTCAGCGTCAGTTCCGTGCGGGCCGCCACGGTGACTCCGGAGCTGGCACGGATTCTGACGAAGCGGGGCAGTCGCTCCCTCACCATCGCCATCGAAAGCGGCAGCGAACGCATGCGGCAGGTGGTGAACAAGAAACTGAGCACCGAAGAGATCCATGCGGCCGCCAGTCACGCCAAACAAGGGGGGCTCCGTGGACTCAAGCTGTATGGAATGGTCGGACTGCCAACGGAGACGGACGATGACGTGGACGCCACGGCCGACCTGCTGCTGACCCTGAAGAAGAACACGGCAGGGCTGCGCTTCACCCTCGGTGTCAGCACCTTCGTGCCCAAGGCCCAGACGCCGTTCCAGTGGCAGGGCGTCAGACCGGAAGCGGACAAACGACTGAAACGACTGGCGAAACGGTTGAAGCCGAAGGGAGTGGAGTTGCGACCGGAAAGTTACGGCTGGAGCGTGATCCAGGCCCTGCTGTCGCGCAGCGACCGGCGTCTTGCCCCGGTGATCGCCGCGGTTGGCGAAGCCAGGGAAAGCATGGGTGGCTGGAAAAAGGCCTACCGCGCCGCTCTCAATGGCGAACTGGAGCCCATGCCGGGCCAGGCTTCACCGCCACCACCCCCCTGGCGGGATGTGATCGAGGAGAACTGGGACGCCTCACGAACCTTGCCCTGGACGCATCTCCGGAGTGCGATCACCCCGGAGCGTCTGCGGGAGCATCACGATCTGGCGCTGCCTCCAGATCACCGTGCTCCCGGATGAAGCCGTGCAGGCCTGACAGCAGCACCCAGCCGAGGATGTTGAGCCGGCTGTCGAAGAAGGGCAGATCCGTGGCGTGCATCGCCACCAGAACCAGCACGGCGGTCCACCAGCCCCGTTCCATCGGACCCCGGCGAAGCATGCCCCGTTTCAGCGCCACCACGATCAGCGCCAGAACGGTGCCCACCAGCAGCACCGCCACCGGGAGACCGTGGCTGACCGCCAGCTCCAGGGGGAGGTTGTGGGAATGCCCGTGCCATTTCCTTTGGGCATGGATCGGATACAGAACGCTGAAGGCCGCCGCACCCCAGCCCAGCCACGGCCGCTGAGCGATGAGCTCAACCCCGTAACGCCACTGGGCCACACGGGTGAGGCTGTCCGTGGACTGCCCCTCCACCAGGCGCTGTCTCAGGCCGGAGGGCAGCAGACCCTGTGCCCACTGCTGAAGAGCGTCGGGAACACCCGGAAGCACCGCCAACGCCAGAGGCATCGCGGCCAGAAGCAGCAGAGGCAACAGCCACCACCACTGCATCGGACCCAGGACCCAGGGAAGCGCCAACGGCAACGCCCCCATGGCATTACGGGAACGGGTGAGCACCACGGCAGCCACCAGGGCTGATGCCAGAAGCATCGCGATGGCACGACACCAGAGGGGATCCCGACGACGCAGCACAGCCGCCAGTGAGAGCGGCCAGATCACAGCGAGCCAGGCGCCCGCGACATTGGCGTAATCAAACAGACCGGAGAGCCGGCCTTCGGGATGGCCTCCGGGAGCCACAAACCAGACGATCCCGCCACCGAGCAGCTGCCACGGGCCGGACCAGCCCAGCAACATCTGACCGAAACCCGTGATCAGCACGGGAACGGTTCCGGCCAGAAGCACACGCGCAGCCAGGCGACGCTGGTCGGCGGAGCGCACATAAGGCTGAAATGCCCAGAAGCCCCAGATGAATGGAAGCCAGTTGCCCAGGCCAGCCCAGGCAAGAGCCCCGGTCTGCGAAACCAGGCAGCCGATCAGCATCAGCATGCCGGCCAGCAGCAACGGCAGGATCCAGGGATCCCGCCAGATCGGCTGATCGCGACCACGACTGCCGCTCAGGCAAGCCACGAACAGGAACAGTGCCGCCAGCAGAGCGCTGGAGGGCAGCAGAAACAGTCCGAGAAGAAAGCAGCGACCTGCGAAACCGGTGAGGTCCTTTCCGAGAAAACGCTCTTTCACGCAAAAACGGCCGTGCGCCCCCGATAGACCATCACCTGGCGGCACAGGTGCAGTCGCAAGGCACGGGCGAGAGCCAGTCGCTCGGTGTCACGACCCTTGCGGATCAGATCGTCCACTTCGTCGCGGTGACTCACATGGGCAATGGTCTGTTCAATGATCGGGCCGGCATCAAGGTCTTCGGTGACGTAATGGGCCGTGGCACCGATCAGCTTCACACCGCGCTCCCAGGCACGGTGATACGGCTGCGCTCCCTTGAAAGCCGGCAGGAAGGAGTGGTGAATGTTGATCACCTCGGAAAAGCGGCTGAGAAAGTCACCGCTCAGCACCTGCATGTACTTCGCCAGCACGGCCAGGTCGATGGCGTGATCCTGGAGCAGCTGCAGCATGCGCTGTTCCGCCTCCGGCTTTGTCTCCCGGGTGACAGGCACCCACTCGAAATGAACACCGAAACCGGTGCACAACGCCTCGAGGTCAGGATGATTGGCGATCACCAGGGGAACCCGCATGGGCAATTCACCGCTCTGCACCCTCCAGAGCAGATCCTGAACACAATGGCTCTGCCGGCTCGCAAAGATCGCCACCCGAGGCAGCTCATCCGAGAAATGCAGCTGAGCCTGTCCATGCAGTCGTTCCGCCAGAGCAGCCGCAGACTCCGGCAGTGCCTGACGGGAAATGCCGAAACCGTTGAGCATCCACTCGATCCGGCTGAGGAACAAACCTGCACCGGCATCCGTGTGATGGTCGGCATGACGGATGTTTCCTCCGTTAGCGGCCACCCACCCGGCCAGCTCGCTGACCAGCCCTGGACGATCCGGACAGATCAGCTGAAGGATGACCGTAGGCTCGCTCACGACTACAGACTGAAAAGCAAATTCTCCCGCGCTGAAACCGCTGGTTAAAGTCTCAAAGGTTTTTTCCTGACCATGCTGAAGGCCCTGCGACGCCTGGCCGTCATCTGCCTCTGCGTCACGTTGAGCCTGGGTCTGTTGGCCCCGGCTTCTGTCAACGCCGCCGGCATCAAACCTGACGATCTGGCGGTGATCCGCCGTCAGGCCGCTGCGTTCGAAGCCACCAAGTCGCGTCTTCCGGATCTGGCCCGCTTGGTGAGCGCCGAGGACTGGGTCTTCACCCGCAACCTTCTGCATGGACCGATGCAGGAGGTGGGCCGCGAAATGCTCTACATCAATCAGCGTCTGGATCGGTCTGAGCGCAAGGATGCAGACAAGATCGCCCGCAAGCTGAAGGAAGCCCTGGCTGATCTTGATGAAGCCGCACGTCTGCAGGATGGATCCCGCCTTCAGCGCTCTTACAGCGCCCTGGCAGCCAGCTTCGACGCCTACTCCGATGTGATCCCGGCCGAGGCCTTCAGCTGAACCGAACGATTGCCGTTGTCGGTGCCGGCGTCGTCGGCGCCGGCGTGGCCTGGCACCTGGCACGACAAGGCCACCGGATCACACTGATCGATCCAGGCCTTGATGAACCGCTCGAACGCACCAGCGGTGACGGGAACCATCTGACGGGAACCCGTGCATCGCTGGGCGTTCTCATGGGAAACGTGTTCCGGCGTTCGAGTGGTCGCGGTTGGCGGCTCCGGCAGAGAAGCATGGCGCTCTGGCCCTCGTGGGTCTGCGCACTGCAGCGGCAGGAACCGGAACTGATCCTGGAGACACCGCTGCTGCAGCTCGCAGACGGTGATGAAACGCTCGGCCGCATGCGGAAGCTTGCCGACACCAGGTCAGCCTGCGGACTCTCCCTGCTTGAGCGGCACCAGCTGCAGGCCGTCTGGCCAGGCGTCACCCATGGGGGACTGCTCTCGGAACGGGATGGACGCATCAACCCGCTGGTGCTGCTGAAAGCTCTGCGAAAGGCCCTCGCCGATCTGCCGGTGACTGGGGTGGCCGCTGCTGTGGAGACGATCCGTCGCGCCAAGCCCGGACAAGGAGGTGGCTGGCGGCTGGGCTGCCATGACGGGAGTTGCCTGCATCAGGACACCGTCGTGATCTGCGCGGCGCTGAACAGTCCTGCTCTCCTGGAGCCACTGGGCCATCCACGCCCGATGCAGCCGGTGCTCGGACAGGCTCTGAGACTGGAGATCACATCCGGGCCGACGGACTGGATGAGCTGGCCAGCCGTCCTGGTGCATCGGGGATACAACCTGATTCCCGATGGACACGGTCATGTGCTGCTCGGCGCCACCGTGGAACCCGGCGAGCGATCAGAGCCGGAACCGCTGCAACTGATGCGCCATCTCGAAGACTCAGCACCCGAGTGGCTGCGAAACGCCAAGGTGCTGGAACACTGGAGCGGACTGCGGGCCCGACCGGTGGAGCGACCGGCACCCTTGCTGGAACGGCTGGAACCAGGGCTGCTGCTGGCGACCGGCCACTACAGAAACGGTGTTCTGCTGACACCTGCCACCGCGGAATGGGTCGAACAGCACCTGGAAGATTCGGTATCAATGATTACCAGGTCTTAAATCAGCCTTGGACTCGCCTGCATAGCTTCCGGAAGGTTCAACCTCTGTACCCACATCGGATTCATGCGTCGTTCCAACATCTTCAAAAGTCTTGCGGCCACTGCCGGCATCACCGCCACCGTGACGCTCGCCGGCTGTGGCGGTGGCACCGGTGGAGGAGGGGGTGACCAGGTCACAGGCAAGCTCAATGGCGCCGGTGCCTCGTTCCCCGCGGCCATTTATCAGCGCTGGTTCCAGGAGCTCCAGCCCGAGGGCGTGGCGGTCAACTACCAGTCGGTTGGCTCCGGCGCCGGAGTGCGGCAGTTCACGGCCGGAACCGTGGATTTCGGTGCATCCGACAAGCCGATGAAAAAGGATGAGATCGCCAAGGTGAGCCGTGGTGTGCTGCAGATCCCGATGACGGCCGGAGCCATCGCAGTCGCTTACAACCTCGACGGATGCGATCTGAAACTGAGCCAGGACCAGCTGGCCGGAATCTTCCTCGGCAAGGTCAAGAACTTCAACGAGCTGGGCTGCGCTGATCAGGCGATCACCGTGGTCCGTCGCTCCGACGGTTCCGGCACCACGTACAACTTCACCAAGCATCTCTCCGCCATCAACGAGGAGTGGAAGACCAAGATCGGTGCTGCGAAGGCCGTCAAATGGCCCACGGGCGTCGGCTCGAAAGGGAATGAAGGCGTTGCCGCCCAGCTGAATCAGATCAAGGGTGGAGTGGGTTATGTGGAAGCCGCCTATGTGAAGGGCAAGCTTCAGGCCGCCGCCGTCACCAATGCCTCCGGTGAGCAGGTGAAGCCCACCAATGAAACGGAAAGCGCCGCTCTCGACTCCATCGACATCGGCCCGGAGCTCATCGGTGGCAACCCGAATCCACCCCAGGGTTACCCGATCGTCACCTTCACCTGGGTGCTGGCCTACGAAACGGGCAACGGCGGCAAGACCGCCGCTCTGAAGAAGGCCTTCGAGTTCATGCTGTCCGAGAAAGCTCAGGCACAGGCCCCTGATCTCGGCTACGTCACCCTGCCCAAGGGTGTGGTGGAGAAGTCCCTGGCTGCGGTCGAGAAGATCACTGAGTGATCACAACCGTCAAGCGATTGCGGGCAACAAAAAAGGGGGCCGATCGGCCCCCTTTTCAATGGTCACGGCTCAGCCGATCACTTGGATTCCGTGAATTCAGCGTCGATCACATCATCACTGGCACCGGTGCTGCCGGCGGCACCATTGCCTGGGTCAGCCTCACCATCGGGTGATGCGCCCGCTTCAGCACCAGCCTGCTGATAGACGGAGGCTCCAACGGTGTAGAGCTCCTGCTGCAGTTCCTCCAGCAGGGTCTTCATCGCGTCGTAATCCTCGGCATTGACAGCGTCCTGAAGCTTGGTGCGCTTCTCCTCCACCTTGGTCTTGGCGTCGGCATCGACCTTGTCACCAAGCTCACTGAGCTGCTTCTCGGCCTGATAGACGAGGGTCTCGGCCTGGTTCTTGAGGTCGATCTTTTCGCGCTTCTCCTTGTCAGCGCTGGCGTTGGCCTCAGCGTCCTTCACCATCTTGTCCACCTCGGAATCCGAGAGGGTCGACGCACCGGTGATCGAGATCGACTGCTCCTTGCCGCTGCCCTTGTCCTTGGCGGTGACGCTGAGGATGCCGTTGGCGTCGATGTCGAAGGTCACCTCGATCTGAGGCACACCCCGGGGAGCCGGAGGAATGCCATCGAGACGGAAGGTTCCCAGGGACTTGTTGTCGGACGCCATCTCGCGCTCACCCTGGAGCACGTGGATCTCCACGTTGGTCTGACCATCCACAGCCGTGGAGTAGGTCTCGGTCTTCTTGGTGGGAACCGTGGTGTTGCGGGTGATCATCTTGGTCATCACACCACCGAGGGTCTCCACACCCAAGGACAGCGGTGTGACGTCGAGCAGCAGGATGTCTTTGACCTCACCGGCCAGCACACCGCCCTGAATGGCGGCGCCGACGGCCACCACCTCATCGGGGTTGACGGTCTGGTTCGGATCCTTGCTGGTGGTGCGCTTCACCAGCTCCAGCACGGCCGGGATACGGGTGGAACCACCCACCATCACGATCTCGTCCAGCTCACTGGAGGAGAGCTTGGCGTCCTTGAGCGCCTGCTCCACAGGGATGCGGCAGCGGTCGATCAGGTTGGCGGCCAGCTCCTCGAACTTGGCACGGGTGAGGGTGAGATCCAGGTGCTTGGGACCCTCGGGCGTTGCCGTGATGAACGGCAGGTTGATCTCGCTCTGCGTGGCGCTGGACAGCTCGATCTTGGCCTTTTCGGCCGCCTCGGTCAGGCGCTGTAGGGCCTGCTTGTCCTGACGCAAGTCAATGCCTTCGTTCGACTTGAAGGTCTCAGCCAGGTGATCGACGATCACTTTGTCGAAGTCATCGCCACCCAGGTGCGTGTCCCCGGAGGTGGAGAGCACCTCAAAAACTCCGTCACCCACCTCGAGCACGGACACGTCGAAGGTGCCGCCGCCCAGATCGAAAACAAGGATGCGCTCGTTGCTCTTCTTGTCGAGGCCGTAGGCCAGAGCCGCCGCGGTGGGCTCGTTGATGATCCGCAGCACCTCGAGGCCGGCGATCTTGCCGGCATCCTTGGTGGCCTGGCGCTGGGAGTCGTTGAAGTAAGCGGGAACGGTGATCACCGCCTGGGTGACCGTTTCCCCGAGATACTTGCCGGCGTCCTCCGCCAGCTTGCGCAGCACCTGGGCACTCACCTCCTCAGGGGCAAACTGCTTGTCGAGAATTGGGCACTTCACCTTCACATTGGAGCCGGCCTTCTCGACGCCGTAGCTCACTTCCTTGGATTCCTCATTGACCTCATCGACGCGTCGGCCGATGAATCGCTTGACGGAATAAAAGGTGTTGTCTGGGTTCATCACCGCCTGACGTTTGGCGATCTGACCGACAAGCTGATCCTGGTTCTTGGTGTAAGCGACCACGGAGGGCGTTGTGCGGAAGCCCTCGGCGTTGGCGATGACGGTGGGCTTGCCACCCTCCATCACAGACACGCAGCTGTTCGTAGTGCCAAGGTCAATGCCGACAACCTTGCCCATCGGTGGTCACCTCCTGAAAATGCGGTTCTGAACCACGTCATCTTCTTCAGCAGAGCCCTGGACAGGCGAGGTGTGGTTCCCGAACAGGCAGGCTGGATGGGCGATCCCGCAGCACGATGATCAACGGCGGCACAGCCCTGGTGGGACTGCTCGGCAACCCGGTGCGGCATTCCCTCTCACCAGCGATGCACAACGCGGCCCTGGCTGAGCTCGGGCTGAACTGGCGCTATCTCGCTCTGCCCTGTGAACAACACCATCTCCGGGATGTGCTCGACGGACTCCACGCCGTGGGCTGCCGCGGCCTCAACGTCACCATTCCCCACAAGCAGTCCGTTGCCGGCCTGTGCCGGAAGCTGAGCCCACTGGCATGCCGTCTAGGGGCCGTGAACACCCTGATTCCTGACAGCGGAAGCAGCTGGACAGGCAGCAACACCGATGTGAACGGTTTCCTCGCCCCCCTTGAAACCCACATCGACTGGACGGGACGCCGGGCGGTGGTGGTCGGCTGCGGTGGGTCGGCCAGGGCGGTGGTGGCAGGCCTGCAGACTCTCCATCTGGCTGCGATCAGCGTGATCGGGCGGCAAACCACGACCCTTCAACCGTTTGTGGAGGATCTGAACCTGGAGGAAGCACCCCTGGACCCTCTGCTCGATTCGGACCCATCCATCGCGGACGTGGTCGCAGCCAGCGACCTGATCGTCAACACAACCCCTGTCGGCATGGCTCAGCACGGCGAAGCCGGCGCCATGCCACTGGGAGAGAGCCTCTGGAGCGGAATCAAAACCGAAGCAACGCTCTATGACCTGATCTACACCCCGCGCCCCACCGCCTGGCTGCAATGGGGCCGAAAGCGCCAGCTGCACTGCATCGATGGCCTGGAGATGCTGGTGCAGCAGGGGGCCGCTTCCCTGAGGCTCTGGAGCGGCCATGACGATGTGCCGGTGGATGCCATGCGCTCGGCAGCTGAAACCGCGCTGAAGGCCTAGCGTCGATTCAGTTCTCTTGGTGGTGTGGAGATTCCTGTCTGGCAGCGGGTGGTGGCCCCTTTGGTTTATCTGCTGCCCTGGAGCGACGCCATTCCTTTTGGAGGCCCGCTGTTCCAGCAGTACCCATGGATGCAGTGGTTCACGCTTCCCGTTCTGCCCCTGGCACTGCTCGAACGGAGCGTTCCCTTCGGACTCGGGGGCCTGCTGCTGTTCTTCGTGCTGTTTCTGGCGGTTGTTCGCAACCCGAACGTTCCCTACTTCGTGCGTTTCAACACGCTCCAGGCGCTGCTCACCGACATCATTCTCGTCGTGCTGGGCTTCGCCTTCACGATCCTGCTCCAACCCCTCGGCGGAAGCGGACTGTTGATGCGGACGCTGTCCAGCACCGTGGTGATCGCCACGTTGGCGATCCTGCTGTTCGCCCTGGCGGAGTGCCTGCGCGGCCGCGAGCCGGACCTACCAGGCATCAGCCAGGCTGTCCGCATGCAGTTGTACTGAGAAGGACACCCCGGGGGATAAGGTGTTGGATCCGTCGCTCACCGAAGTGAGCCGTCCGTCCCAGTCGGAACAGCCCATGACGCACGATCCCTATTACGAGACCATGTACATCCTCCGCCCGGACATTCCGGAGGAGGAAGTGGAGAGCCACCTCACCAAATACCGCGACATGCTCGTGGAGACGGGAGCGGAAGTGCTGGACAATCAGATGCGCGGCAAGCGCCGTCTGGCCTACCCGATCAACAAGCACAAAGAAGGGATCTATGTGCAACTGAGCCACAACGGTGACGGTCAGCAGGTGGCTGTGCTCGAGAAGGCGATGCGCCTCAGTGAGGATGTGATCCGCTATCTCACCGTGAAGCAGGAAGGCCCGTTGCCGGCACCGCGTGTCATGCCGGGCAGCGAAGCGCCTGCTCAGCCGCAGGAACAACAGCAGGCATCGGAAGCACCTGCGGGAACAGCCGGCTGAGCGGTTGTGCGGTCCATGGGCGAGCGATAGCGTCCGCCCATGGACTCTTCAGATGACCAGCATCAGGCTCCCGAGCCGCGATGGATCGCCTCGGTCTCGGACGTCAACGAGCGCGATGTGAACACCCTTCAGCGTCGAGTCTCTGAACTTGAGGAACAGGTGCGCACCTACGAAGCGCTTCTGGAGGATTTACCTGATCTGTTCGAACGCAAATTCCAGCAGCGGCTGGAGCCACTGCTGGAGCGCTATCGATTGCTGGCCAGTCAGGGTTCGGAGCTGAGGGCTGGTCAGCCCCCCCTGGTGCAGGCGGAGAGCCCCAACATTCTTCGCTTCCCAATGCTGCGAATTCCTGCCCTGCTGCAACGACGGAAATCAGCCTGATCTGCGCTGCGAGGCCGCCCAGAGACGGGTTGGCAGTCCCCAGACGTAGATGAATCCCTCCGCAGCTCGATGATCAAAACGATCCTCACTGCCGTAGGAGGCCATCTCCGGCACATAGAGGCTGGACTCCGTTGAGCCACGGCCGATCACGGTGGCCGTGCCCTTGAGCAGCCGCAGCCGCACCACACCATTGACGTGGGTCTGCGTGCGATCCATGAACCCATCGAGAGCATCCTTCAGCGGACCGAACCAGAGACCCTGGTAAACGAGATCAGCCCACTGACTTTCCAGCTGTCGCTTGCTGCGCAGCACATCCGCCGCCAGCGTCAGGCTCTCCAGCTCCTGATGAGCCTGGATCAGCAGCAGCAAGCCCGGAGTTTCATAGATCTCCCTGGATTTGATCCCGACCACCCGGTTCTCGATCATGTCCAGTCGACCGATGCCGTGGCGGCCTGCCAGGCGATTGGCTTCGCGGATCATGGCCACGGGATCGAGGCTCGTTCCGTTGATCGCCACGGGATCTCCGGCTTCAAAACGGATCTCGATCTCCTCGGCCACATCCGGAGCATCAGCGACGGATACCGTCATCGCGAACACCTCTTCCGGAGGGGCGACCATCGGATCTTCCAGAGGACCAGCCTCGATGCTGCGGCCCAGCAGGTTCAGATCGATGGAATAGGGCGATTTCTTGCTCACAGGTGAGGGAATGCCGCAGCGCTCGCCGTAGGCGATCGTCTCCTCCCGACTCATGCCCCACTCCCTGGCCGGAGTCAGGACCTTCAGATCCGGTGCCAGAGCAGCGATGGCCACATCAAATCGCACCTGGTCGTTGCCCTTGCCCGTGCATCCATGAGCGACGGCATCGGCACCGACTTCCCTGGCAACCTCAACGAGGCGTCGGGCGATCAAAGGCCTTGCCAGCGCTGTGGACAACGGATAACGCCCTTCGTAGAGAGCATTGGCCCGGATGGCAGGAAACGCGAATTCCTCGATGAACGGCTGGATCAGATCACCGACGAAGGACTGACTGGCGCCGGCATCGAGAGCCTTGAGGCGGATCGGCTCCAGTTCATCGCCCTGTCCGAGATCAGCGGCAAAGGTGATCACCTCCTCGACACCCCATTCCCGCTTCAGATATGGAATGCAGACACTGGTATCGACACCGCCTGAGTAGGCGAGCACCACCTTGTTCGCGCGGCCCATCAATGGGTCTCCTGATCACAATCGACTGATTCTCCCCTCCCGTCGATCAGCAGCCACATCCCCAGAACCAGAGCCGGTGCGAACACAACCGCCAGAACCACTCCGGATGGCGCCTGGAGAGGCTCTGGATGGGATTCACCCCAACGGCGCAGGGCGTAGCTCAAAGCGGCCGCGGCGCCCCAGCAGATGGTCATCACCAGAGGTTTGTTCACGGTGATCGGCAGGGTCATGACGTATGTTGACTGATTGGACTGTGTCCTTCACTGATGAGTGCTCTCGACAGCATCAACCCTTCCCTGACCCGCTACGGGCGCAGGGATCCGGCACCGGTGCTGCCGCTGCGAGAAGAGCCGGATCTGCTCACCTGGCTCGAAGCCAGTGGTCGTCTGGTGGCTGATGAGGAATCGAGCTCTCCTGAAGTGAGCACCGTGGAGGAGGAGGAGCTCTCCGCCCTGATGGGTGAGAAGGAGGATTACAACAACGCCGACGAACAGAACGAGGAGCAGTGGGAGGACTGAGCCGGGGGCTCTGAAGACCGGAGTGGTCGACTCCCGATCGTTCGTTTAAGGTCCCTGCGCCTGCTCAGATCGAGCCGTGTCCGCCAGCCAGGAGAACCGTTCCCATCGCTGGTGGGAGAACGGATCGCTCAGTGCGTCCCTTCTGATCGGGGTTGTTCTGGCCGCCAGCGTCGCCACCGACAAGTGGATCGCGAACGCTCAGCTGAGCCTGCCGCTGCTGATCAGCATGACCACTGCCGCACTGGTGGCAGCTGCAGGCATTCCACGGCTGCGGGCACTGAAGATGGGGCAGGTGATCCGGGAGGAGGGCCCAAAGGCCCACCTCAGCAAATCCGGCACACCCACGATGGGCGGCTTGCTGGTCGTGCCCGTGGGAGTGATCATCGGCGGCCTGATCAGTCCGGAAGGAGAGGCTTCCCAACAGCTGCTGGCCGTGGCTGCCGTGACACTCGCCTACATGGTGATCGGCGGATTCGACGACTGGCGCAGCCTCACACGACGCACCAACACCGGTCTGACGCCACGCGGAAAACTGTTTCTGCAGATGGTGGCGGCGGTCGCCTTCCTCAGCGTCGCTGCATGGCACGGCTGGATCGACAGCACGATCTCCCTGCCCCTTGGCGTGACACTTCCGCTGGGACTGCTGATCTGGCCCCTGGGGCTGTTCGTGTTCCTGGCTGAGAGCAACGCGACCAACCTGACCGATGGCCTCGATGGACTGGCCAGTGGCTGTGGTGCCCTGGTGTTCGCCGGTCTGGCCATCCAGTTGATGCTCCGAGGTCACAGCGGAGATCCCGCCATGGCGGGTTTCTGCATGGCGATGGCCGGGGCCTGGCTCGGTTTTCTGATGCACAACCGCAACCCGGCCCGGGCTTTCATGGGTGACACCGGTTCCCTTGCCATGGGAGCCGCTCTCAGCGCCGTTGCCCTGCTCACCGACAGTCTCTGGCCGCTGCTGGTGATGGGAGGAGTCTTTCTCGCCGAGTCCGTGTCCGTGATCGTGCAGGTCTGGGTGTTCAAAGCCACCAAGGGACCCGATGGCCAGGGGCGTCGCATCTTCCGGATGGCACCACTGCACCACCACTTCGAACTGGGTGGCACCAGCGAACGCACGGTGGTGCCATGCTTCTGGCTGATGACAGCGGGACTGGTGCTGCTGGGCCTGCTGTTGCGCCCCATCGGCTGAACCCTGATGCGTTATTTCACCTGGCGGGAAACAGGACTGACCACCGACTGCCCAAGCCTCGAAGCGATGGCAGCGCGCTTTGAGGAATCCGCCAGCCTGATGCGACGCATGGCAGCGGACGGTTTTCAGCTGGAACGTCATGGCTCGGAACAGCGCATCACCCATTCCGATGCCTCTGTGTTTGATGCCTGGGGATTCGTGAGTGAAGAGCCGCCGGTCCGCCAGCTCACCCTGATTCCTGATCTCGAGACCTGATGGAGAGCCTGCTCAGCACAACCGCGGAACTGCTCAGCCAGGCCGCTGCTGACCCTGACCGTGTCCTGAAGTGGGTGCTGATTTATTTCGGGATCTCCTCCCTGGGGTTCATCGCGGTCTGGTTGATTGGTGAGATCCGCAGAAACAGCAGCTCATGAGCCGATTCCCTCGCACCGTTCTGCTGCTTGGAAGCGGAGAGCTTGGGAAGGAGGTTGCGATCGCGGCCCAGCGACTCGGTTGTCGGGTGATCGCCTGCGACCGCTATGCCGATGCTCCGGCGATGCAGGTGTCGGATGTGGCCGAAGTGCTGACGATGACGGATGCGGACAATCTGCTGAAGGTGGTCCGCAGACATCGACCGGATGTGGTGATCCCGGAGATCGAAGCCCTGGCCGTGGCGGCCCTGGCTGAGCTGGAACAGGAGGGCACCACGGTGATCCCCACGGCCAGAGCCACCGCTGTGACGATGAACCGGGACAGAATCCGTGATCTCGCCGCTGGAGAACTGGCTTTGCGGACAGCGCGATTCGCCTACGCGTCCAGCGCCGAAGAGCTGGTGAAGGTCTCGGAGCCACTGGGCTGGCCCGTGGTCGTGAAGCCCGTGATGAGCTCCTCCGGGAAAGGTCAGAGCGTGGTGAGCAGCGCCGATGGGCTGCAGGAGGCGTGGAACGCGGCCCTCAGCGGTGCCCGGGGCACCTCGACCCGGGTGATCGTCGAGGAGTTCCTGCAGTTTGATCTGGAGATCACCCTGCTGACCGTGCGTCAGCAGAACGGAGACACGCTCTTCTGTGCACCGATCGGCCATGAACAGAAGAACGGGGACTATCAGTGCAGCTGGCAACCGGCTGAACTGAATGACCGACAGCTTCAGCAGGCCCAGGCCATGGCCCGCACCGTGACCGACAACCTCGGTGGAGTGGGGCTGTTCGGCGTCGAATTCTTTCTGTGCGGCGATGAAGTGATCTTCTCCGAACTGTCACCTCGACCCCACGACACCGGACTGGTGACTCTGATCAGCCAGAACATGAGTGAATTCGAGCTGCATCTGCGCGCTGTGCTGAATCTGCCGATCCCTGCCCTGAGAACGGCGGATGCCGCGGCCAGCCGCGTGATCCTTGCCGATCAACCGTTGGAATCCGTGAGTTACGACGGCATCAACGAAGCACTCCGGGAGGATGACACCCAGGTGTTGCTGTTCGGCAAACCGGATGCACGGGCCGGACGCCGGATGGGGGTGGCGCTGGCACGCGGGGAACATCTCGCCGAGGCTCGCAGCAAGGCTGATCGAGCCGCAGGCTGCGTGAAGGTACTCCCGGGAGTCAACAGCTGATCAGAGGGCGCGCAGGCGTTGTCCGACTCCTTCGTGGAGCTCGCCGGACCCTTGGAACCCGGTCGGCTGTGGCGTCCATCAGAGCCAGATAGTGACGGACATGGGCGCCCCAGCTGAAGTGCCGATTGACTGCCTCCACACCGTTGTCGCTCCAGCGTCTCCAGAGATCACCGGCTCTGGCCGCCTGCTCCAATCCCCTTCGGAGACCCCCGGGCTCGGTCACATCCACCAGAAGCCCGTTGCCGCAACGGGCCTGAATGTCCTGGGGTCCCCCATCATCCGTCGCCACCATGGGCAACCCACAGGCAGCGGCCTCGAGCAACGTGAGTCCGAAGGGTTCCGTGAGAGCCGGGTTGACGAACAGGCCCTGACGGCGGGCCGCCCAGCGGTACATCGCAGGAATGTGGTCACGCCGATGCTGTTTCGGGTAGGCGATCGTGCCGTAGAGATTGTGATGATCCACCAGCTCGAACACCTGCTGGAACACCTCGCGTTGCTGTTCGGCCAACTGGCGAGGGTCATCCCGGCATCCGAGCACCAGCACAAGATTGAACTGCTGACGCAGAGCGGCTGACTGACCGAACGCATCAACAAGAGCGGGGATGTTCTTGCGACGGACCGCCCGTGAAATGGCCAGCAGAGGAGGTTTGGAGGGATCCCGCAGGAAGGGATGCAGCAGCTGATTCAGCTCGGCCTTTTCCGAGAACGTGGCGGAGGGATGAAAACGACTCGAATCCACACCCGGTGGAACCACATGGGCACGCTGCAGCTGGAAACTGCTGTACCGGGAGTACTGCTTCTCCGCTTCCTGACGGGTGCTAGTGATGATCAGATCTGCCTGTGCGAGTGCCCGCTCCTCAGCGTCGATGCGGGCACTCATGGCATAGGAACGTTCCATCTGCAGCAGGTCGCCCCCGGCAGCCAGAAGTCTCCGCTGCTTTTCGCGACCGAGGGAATGACCTGTGAAAACGAGGGGGATGCCCAACCGCTCGCTGACCAGGGAACCCACAAGGCCGGCATCGGCGTAATGAGCGTGAATCCAGTCGACCATCTGACCGGGCTGACGCAGATGATCGACAAGCCGATCAACCAGCTGCATCAGATGCGGCCAGAGCCGTTCCTTTCGCAGGTATCGATCTGGACCGAAACGGAAACGCAGAATGCGGGCCCCGGAAGCGATGGGTTCCTCAGGAACGGCATAGTCACTCGAAACCTGGGGGTCCTTGATCAGCCGGGTGACCACATCGACCTGATCGACATCCGTTTGCCGCGCCAGATGCTTGACAAGCTCGAGGACGTACAGGGTCTGCCCGCCTGTGTCGGCATCACGCCCAAGCTCCAGCTCATGGGAACGGAACAGGCCATGCAGGTGCAGATGCAACAGACGCAGACCCATTCGTGGCATCAACAGACAGCAAAAGCCTGGGAGGGCTTCTTTTTTGTTTAGAGAAACAAAGAGCCTGAGAAGATGAAAAAAAGATTAGAAAACAAGTACTGCTGCCGGGTCAGACCCACAGATGGTTGACCTGGACAGAGATGTCGCCCCTTTCGAGACATCCCTGGATGCGACGAATTTGTAAACAGACAGCAATCTCAGAGACGGTCACTGACATCAACCAGACGCTGCTCCGGATCACCCCAACCACCACCGGAGAATGTGACGGAACCGGACACATCGAGCTGCTCGTTGAGCCAGGCGAGCAGAAGGGCACCGATCGCCGCCGGTTGCGGATCACCCCTGAAACTGCGGGGCGTGAAGTGATTGGCCCGGTCGTACAGCACCAGACGATGTCCATGGCGTGCTGCCTTCGTCTCTCGCATCGGCGAGATCGCCTCCGGACCGGATGGAACGACCCAGTCAGCGGTGCCGCTGATCAGAAGCACCTTTCCGCTGAGGCTCCTGGAACTGGCGGGATCGAACAGCAGACGCAACGGGGGACTGACGGACACCACAGCACGCACACGCGGATCGGCTGCTCCCGCCTCTCGGATGGTGGACAACCAGCTGCACTGCAGCACCCAGCTCATGTTCCCCTCTGAATCCTCCAGATCACTGCAGCGGGAAAGCATCTTTCGATCGGTTGGATCGGCACCGGCAAGCTGAAGAACCGTGGTGCCGCCCCAGGAATGTCCGATCGCAGCCACCGCGTCGGTATTGAGCGACTGATTGCGCAGGATGCGACCTGAAGCAACGGCATCGATCAGAGCGGAGACATCGCGGGGACGTCTGGTCAACTCCTCCGGATCCGGGGGGGGGCGGTCCCCAGACAGCATCGCCTTCTGCTGCTCGAAATCACTGCCTGGATGATCGGGAAGAAGCACGGTGTAACCCGCCGAAGCAAGCACCTCCCCCCAGCCTTCAAACGATTCGGGATCATCCCAGAGTCCGTGGGAGATCACAGCCAGGCGTCCATTCGAATTCCGCTGCGGCTCCAGAACCAGCGTTCGCAGCGGTTCCTGCCGATGGGGCACCGACACCTGAATCTCCCGACGGGACCAGGCGCCCCTCAGCCGGGCCTGCAACGAAGAATTGAACGGCTCGACCGGTGCGGCCTTCACCAGACTGCGACCCTGTTCCGTGTTACGGATCAGTCTGGAGGCGATGAAAGCGACCCTCGAGATGTCGATGGTGGCCGTTTCCCCTGGCATTTCACGCAGCAGCCCGAGCACAGTCGCCTGCCCATTGCGTTCCGCCCGGATCAGCGCATCGGTGAGCATCCGTCCGGAGGTGTCTGCCTCGACCCCTTCGAGCTGCACCAGAGCAACGGCGGACTGGAGAACCTGCTCAAGCAGTGGCTGACCGGTTGATCCCTCCAGAAACGAACGCGTCTCAGGGGGAAGCGGTGCAAGAAAAATCCCCTCCAGCAGGTTGGACAACCTGTCGCCGCTCGCAGCCCTCAGATCCTCGAGATCCGGACTGGACCGCAACAGTTGATCGACCGTCTCGGCTTCCCCCAGATTGATCGTGATGCTGGTTTCCAGGAACGGCATCCGCAGAACCAACCGCTCGAGGGCGGACGCAGGAGTTCCGACACCCGTCAGGGCAAGCCCCGCCATCAGGGACACCAGACGCGATCGCGGGCATCGGAACCTGAACATCAGGCGGCGAGAGAAGGAATCTCTGCTGGATGCTGATCGAGAACACGACGCAGATAACGCCCCGTGTGACTGGTCGGATGCTGGGCCACCTCTTCCGGTGTGCCGGTCACCAGCAATTCCCCGCCACGGTCACCACCCTCGGGGCCAAGGTCGATGATCCAGTCGCTGCAACGGATCACATCGAGATTGTGCTCGATGCAGATGATCGAATTGCCCTTGTCGACAAGACGCTGCATCACCTCCATCAACTTGTGGACGTCGTAGAAGCTGAGGCCTGTTGTCGGCTCATCAATCAGATAGAGCGTCTTACCCGTGGCCCTGCGGGACAGTTCGGTGGCGAGCTTCACTCGCTGCGCCTCACCGCCGGACAGTGTCGGGGCCGGCTGTCCGAGCTTCACGTAACCGAGGCCGACGTCCACCAGCGTCCGCAGTCGGTCCGCTGCCTGAGGAATCGCCTCGAACACCTCCGCAGCCTGCTCGACCGTCATCTGCAGGACATCAGCAATGGTGTAGCCCTTGTATTTCACCTGCAGGGTTTCACGGTTGAACCGAGCTCCCTTGCAGACATCGCACTGCACGTAGACATCGGGGAGGAAATTCATCTCGATCACGTTCACGCCCTGTCCGCGGCAGGCTTCACAACGTCCGCCCTTGACGTTGAAGCTGAACTGACCGACCTGATAACCGCGCGCCTTGGCCTCAACGGTGGCGGCAAAGACCTGGCGGATCGGATCGAAGGCACCGGTGTAAGTGGCCGGATTGGAACGGGGCGTACGGCCGATCGGGGATTGATCGATGACGATCACCTTGTCGATCGACTTGATTCCACGCAGCTCACCCAGACCGCTGGGGAACGGCACCTTCAGTCCGAGGCCGTTTTCCAGAGCTGGGTGAAGCAGCTCGTTCACCAAGGTGCTTTTGCCGCTTCCGCTGACGCCGGTCACCGCCACGAGTCGACCGAGCGGAAATTCAACGGTGAGATTGCGCAGGTTGTTGCGATTGCAGTCGATCAGCTGCAGACGACGGTTGCCACCTGTGCGGCGTTCAGCAGGCGTGGGAATGGAACAGCGTCCGCTGAGATAGGCACCTGTCAGGGACTCTTCACTGGACAGAAGGTTCTCCAGGGAGCCTTCGGCCACGATGTGGCCGCCATGCACTCCGGCACCGGGCCCGATGTCCACGACATGATCCGCTGCCCGGATGGTGTCTTCGTCGTGCTCGACGACCACCAGAGTGTTGCCGAGATCGCGAAGGCGCCTGAGCGTGTCCAGAAGCCGGTCGTTGTCCCGTTGATGCAGGCCGATGCTGGGCTCATCCAGGACGTAGAGCACTCCGGTGAGCCCCGCACCGATCTGGGTGGCGAGACGGATGCGCTGAGCCTCTCCCCCTGACAGCGTCATCGCCGGACGGTCGAGGCTGAGGTAATCAAGGCCCACATCCAGAAGGAAGCGCAACCGCAGACGGATCTCCCGCAGCACCAGATCGCCGATCTGGATCTGACGCGGCGTCAGCAGCGGCTCGGAACCTTCATGGATCCCGACGCCCATCAACTGCTCGATCCTCTCCAGGGTTTCAGCGACGCTGACGGCCGTGAGCTCTGGAATCCGGAAGGGACCCACCTTCACCGCCAGGGCTTCGGGCCTCAGCCGCTGCCCATGACAGGCCTCACATGGCACCAGGGCCAGGAACTTCTCCAGCTTCTGGCGCTGAGCCTCACCGCTGGCATCGCGCAACTGGCGTTCCAGGATCGGAAGAATTCCCTCAAACGGACGCGTGTACGCGCCCTTGCCCTTGCGGTAACGACTGTCGGCCTGGATCAGGATCGGTTCACGACTGCCATTCAGCAGCACATCCCTCTGCTCATCGGTGAGCTCGTTCCAAGGGGTTTTGATCTCGAATCCGAAGGCTTCACCGACGGAATAGAGCAGCGAGAAGTAATAGGTGTTGTCCTTTTCAGCCCAGGGAGCAACCGCCGCATAGACCGGCTGGCTGGGATCGGGGATGACCCGTTCCACCGTGAACTTGCGGAGGTGGCCGATGCCATGACAAGCCTCACAGGCGCCGTAAGGACTGTTGAACGAGAAGAGTCGAGGTGAGAGTTCCTCGATCACCGCTCCGTGCACCGGACAGGCGAAATTCTCGGAATAGAGACGCTCGCGATCGACGCCCTCCGGAACCTCCTCTCCTGCCTTGGGAACCACTTCCACAAGAGCGAGACCATCACCGCGTTTCAGAGCAGTGCGCAGGGAATCGGTGAGCCTCTCCTGCACACCCTCCCTGGCCACCAGACGATCCACCACCACCTCGATGTTGTGGCTGTGGTTCTTGTCGAGCTCGATGTTGTCTGACAGCTCACGCACCTCGCCATCGATCCGGACCCGTGCGAACCCCTCCGCTGCCAGACCGCTGATCAGCTTGGTGTGGGTTCCCTTCTTGCCCCGGACCACCGGTGCGAGCAATTGGTATCGGGTTCCCTCAGGCAGCAGCAGGATGTGATCGACCATCTCGTCGATGCTCTGAGGCCGGATCGAACGCCCGCACTTGGGACAGTGGGGTTCACCGGCACGCCCGAACAGAAGACGCAGATAGTCCTGAATCTCGGTGACGGTGCCGACGGTCGAACGGGGGTTGTGACTTGTCGATTTCTGATCGATCGAGATGGCCGGTGACAGACCCTCGATGGCGTCGACATCGGGCTTGTCCACCTGGCCGAGAAACTGCCTGGCATAGGCGGAAAGACTCTCGACGTAGCGGCGCTGACCCTCCGCAAAGATCGTGTCGAACGCCAGGGAACTCTTGCCGCTGCCGCTTACACCGGTGAAGACCACCAGTTTGTTGCGGGGGATCGTGACGTCGACGTTTTTGAGGTTGTGCTGTCTGGCCCCCCGTACCCGGATCTCATCGTCCTGGTCCGTTCGGGCGAGGTCCACAGCAGCAGGGCGATTCGCGTTGTTGGCAGCAGATCGCCCCATGACGCCCCGGTGGTAAGCACGAAATCTTAAGAAGAATTCGAAACTTCAGGCAGATTTCTGGTCCAGCAGGCTGGCTGCATAGGCACGGGCCTGATCACCACCGGCCAACTCAGCGAGTTCCAGTTGTCGCTGCTGAGTGTCCCGCAGGTGGGACACCCGTGAACGGGTGATGCCGTCCCGCACGTCCTTGCTGACGCGGAAATGGTGATCAGCCCCTGCCGCCACCAGGGGCTGATGGGTCACACAGAACACCTGCCGATGCCGCGCCAGGGAACGGAGCAGCTCCGCCATCGCACCGCTGACCCGGCCACTCACGCCGGAATCGATCTCATCAAACAACAACGTGCTGGACCCATCCACCGCGGCGAGAGCTGTCTTCAGTGCCAGCAGAAACCGCGACATCTCCCCTCCGGATGCCACCTCTATCAGCGGTGCAAGGGGCTGTCCGGGATTGGCGGAGAACAGAAAGCGCACGGCATCCGACCCGTGTTCCGTGGGATCGATGGGTAGGAGTTCCACTTCGAAGCGCACATTCGCCAGTCCCATGGGCGGCAGCAGATCAAGAAGCGAGTTCTGCAGAGACTCGGCAGCCTCCAGCCTCGCCGCACGCAGCAGGGCATTGGCTTGATCAAGAGCCAATCGACACCGCTGTTCCCTCTGACGCCATCGCTCCAGATCGGCAGACACCCCCCCCTCCATGAGCTGCTCCCGCAGCTCATCCCGACGGGTGATCAGGCCAGCCAGATCCAGCCCATGACGCCGCTGCAGCCGCTTGAGCTGTTCGAGCCGCTCCTGAATGCAATCGAGCTGCTCAGGATCACTCTCAAGAGCCACCCCGTACTGATCCAGAGACCGCAAAAGATCCTCGACCCCTGTCTGGAGATCGAGAGCCCGATCGTGCAGGGGAATCAGCGAGGCATCCATCTGGCTCATGGCCTGCAGCTCCTGATTCACCGCTGCGAAGTGATCCTGGAGAGACGGAGCCTGATCCGCTCCATCGCGTAGACGGCCGAACACCTCAGCCAGGCCCTGCTGAAGATGAACCCCGTGAACCAGCCGATCCTGCTCGCGCTGCAGCCGGTCCCACTCATCCGGATCCTCCAGGCAGGCCTGCTCGAGCTGATCCAGCAGCTGTTCCTGCTCGGCCCGATCCCGTTCCAGGCCCTCCTGCTTGTCTTCAAGGGCCAGCAGGGAAGCCGCAGCCTCACGCCAGAGCTGCCATGCCGTACGAACCTCCTGAGAGCATTCGGCGAGACCAGCCCCACCGAGACGATCAAGCCAACGACGCTGCTGACCGGACCGGGACAGCTGCTGTGTCTGACCCTGAATGGTGAGATCGATGAGCAAGGGCCGCAGATCCTGCAACTGCTGCCGGTTGACCGCGACGCCATTCAGGCGTGATCGACTGGTGACCCGCTCGGGCTGCTGTCGTCGCCATTCCCTGCTGACGATCAGTTCGTCCTGTCCATCGTCAGCGAGTCCTTCGCGGCTCAGCCAGCGACCCACCGGCTCGGTGATTTCAAAACTGGCTTCGATACGGGAAAGATCACAGCCTGGACGCAGCAATCGCAGACCTGCTGCGCCCTGAGCACCACCGAGAACGGCATCGAGAGCATCGAGAAGAATCGATTTGCCGGCACCCGTTTCACCTGTGAGCACAGTGAAACCGGCTTGAAAGACAAGCTCGAGGCTGTCGATCAGAGCGATGTTCCGCAGCTGAAGACCGGTGAGCACAGTCAGCTCCTGTGGTCGTGCCGACCGTAGCGGCGACACGGTTCGTTTAGAAGGGAGTCCCTTCAGACCGGAACCATGGCGCAGGAGCTCGGTGACTTCATCGAAGCCGCTGGACTGCTGGAGTACGACCCTGCGGCCATCACACGGATCTATGCAGGCCATCCACAACGGCTGATCCGACGCCTGTGGCAGACCCTGGTGCCGATCGGTCTTTTTCTGATCGGAGTGGGCTGGGACTGGTTGTTCCGACGCTTGCAGGATCCTCGGCAGGCCCGTTCCCGCGCCCGGGAGTGCGCAGCCCTGCTTGTGGATCTGGGACCGGCATTCATCAAGGCAGGACAAGCCCTGTCCACCCGACCGGACATCGTTCCACCCGTTCTGCTGGAGGAGCTCGCTCAACTGCAGGACCAACTGCCCGGCTTCGACAGTGATCTGGCCATGGCCTGCATCGAGGAGGACCTACAGGCTCCGATCGATGAACTGTTCCTGGAACTGGAACGGGAACCGATCTCGGCCGCATCCCTCGGACAGGTCCACAGAGGCGTTCTGAACAACGGAGAACGGGTCGCTGTGAAAGTTCAGCGCCCCGGCTTGCGCGAGCAGATCACACTCGATCTCTACATCGTCCGAAACATCGCCTCCTGGTTGAACAGCAACATCGGACTGATCCGGAGTGATCTGGTCGCCTTGATTGATGAGCTCGGCAAGCGGGTGTTCGAGGAAATGGATTACCTCAACGAAGCAGCGAATGCTGAACAGTTCCGTGAACTTCACAGCCACAACCCTCGCATCGCCGTTCCCCGGATTCATCAGGAGGCAACCAGCCGTCGCGTGCTGACCATGGAATGGATCGACGGAGTCAAGCTCACCAACCTCGAAGCCGTTCGCGACATGGGTGTCAACCCTGACGACATGGTCGAAGTTGGGGTGAACTGCAGTCTTCAGCAACTGCTGGAGCATGGTTTCTTCCATGCTGATCCCCATCCTGGAAACCTTCTGGCGCTCGAAGACGGACGACTCTGTTATCTGGACTTCGGGATGATGAGTGAAGTCAGTCGTGAATCAAGAACAGGCTTGATCCAAGCAGTGGTGCATCTTGTTAATAGAAATTTCAACAAACTTTCGAAAGATTTTGTTACCCTTGGATTTCTTGCTGAAGATGTCAATCTCGAGCCAATTGTACCCGCCTTTGAATCGGTTTTCAGTCAAGCAATAGAGATGGGTGTCAACAGAATGGATTTTAAAAGCGTGACAGACGATATGTCCGGTGTGATGTACAAATTCCCCTTCCGAGTTCCCCCCTATTACGCGCTGATCATCCGTTCACTCGTCACTCTTGAAGGGATCGCTCTGAGCGTGGACCCCGACTTCAAGATCCTCGGCGCCGCCTATCCCTACTTCGCTCGCAGGTTGATGGAAGATCCGGATCCTCAGCTGCGACAGAGCCTCAAGGAAATGCTCTTCGATGGAGAGATCTTCCGCTGGACACGCCTCGAAAACCTGGTCTCCAGCGCTGCCAGTCAGACCGACCTTGACCTGGACACCCTCCTCGACCAACTTCTCGACTTCCTGTTCTCGTCGAAGGGTGGTCTGCTGCGGGAGCAGCTGGTGGATGCCACGGTGCAACGTCTTGACGACTTCGGATGGCTCACGATGCAGCGCCTGGGCCAACGGCTGCCAAAACGTCTGCAGCCTCCTGGAATGTCGGCCAACAGGTCGATCCAGAACGATCCGTTGCTCCAGCTCGAACCGATCCGTCAACTGATCGGCGTTCTGCAATCTCTACCGGGGTTCAGCCCTGATCTACTGATGAAACGCCTTCCCAGAATCATCAATGAGCCCGACGCACGCCGGATGGGCCTACAGGTGGCGCAGGGTCTGGCCGAACGGGGAGTTGTCCGCCTCGTGCGAGTCGCCGCTGGAGTTCCCGCTTAGGTTTCGTCAAAACAAAGCAGTGATGGTCAGCCTCCGGAGATGCCGTCGATCCGTGTTCGGGTTTGTCGCAGCAACCGGTCTCGCAATCGGTTGTCCAACGCCAAAGGCGATGGCCGCAGTGGACATTGCTCTTGTTTCCGGAGGATTCCGACGCTCGATTCCCGTCAAGGAAGTCGAGCATCTTGCCGAAACCGGTGAAGCCATCGGTCTGCTGGACGATCTGCTGACGATCTCCGGACAGAAACCCGAGGACGTCGCGAAGTTACTCAATCAGAAACTGGAGCTTCCACTTGTCTTGACCAGCCGGCTGATCAACACCCGGATCGGAGATGCCATCGTCCGTCGTGTCGGCAAGATCATTTATCCGATCTATTCGCCGTCTCCTGATGTCAGCGTCCCTGCCATCCGTGCCGGTGTGATCAATGGATTGCAGGAAGACGGCGGCCTGACAGCTGTCAATTTCCTGAAGTCATATCCCAACGAGGTGATGGCTGTGAATCTTCCGGCACTGTTTGCAGTCATTGAGAAAGCACAGTCCATCGCTGGCCTCGTGCAGTTCTTCTCAGACTCACCGCTGGACGGTCTGAAGGATGGAAAACCCTGAGGTCTCTGAGCCCTGACACTTAGATTCCGGCTCAGGTAATCAGCGATCCGGTGACCTTCGTTCAGAACCTCCGTCGACGATTCGCCGATACGCCGGTGATGCAGGACTGGCCTGGGCTGATCGAGGCTTACCGGGCCTGGTTGCCGGTCAGCAGGTCGACACCGGTGATCACACTGCGGGAGGGCGCCACACCGCTGATTCCGGTGCCGTCCGTTGCCGAACGCATCGGCAGGGGTGTGACCGTCCATGTCAAGTACGACGGCCTGAATCCAACCGGCTCCTTCAAAGACCGCGGCATGACCATGGCCATCAGCAAGGCCAAGGAAGCCGGCTGTGAAGCCGTGATCTGCGCCAGCACCGGAAATACATCGGCGGCCGCAGCGGCCTATGCCCGTCGGGGAGGCATGCGCGCATTTGTCTTGATCCCTGACGGCTACGTCGCCCAGGGAAAGCTGGCCCAGGCTCTTGTGTACGGAGCAGAAGTGCTGGCGATCCGCGGCAACTTCGACAAAGCCCTCGACATCGTTCGGGAAGCGGCGGAGAAGTACCCCGTGACCCTGGTGAATTCCGTCAATCCCTACCGGCTGCAGGGTCAGAAGACCGCTGCTTTCGAGATCGTCGATGCCCTCGGGGAAGCACCCGACTGGTTGTGCATCCCGATGGGGAATGCAGGGAACATCACCGCGTACTGGATGGGATTTCAGGAATACCAGCAGGCAGGCCACAGCCGGAAGCTGCCGAGAATGATGGGTTTTCAGGCCAGTGGATCAGCCCCTCTTGTGCATGGGACAACCGTGAAAGAGCCCGAAACACTCGCCACGGCGATCCGGATCGGAAATCCCGTGAACCGCGACAAGGCCATCGCAGCCCGTCAGGCGAGCAACGGGGCCTTTCTGGACGTCACCGATGCGGAAATCATTGATGCCTACAAGCTGCTGGGTGGAGAGGAAGGAATCTTCTGCGAACCGGCGAGCGCCGCTTCGGTGGCAGGTCTGCTGAAACGACGCGATGAAGTCCCGACAGGAGCCAATGTCGTCTGCGTTCTGACCGGCAACGGCCTCAAGGATCCCGACTGCGCGATCAACAACAACGACGCTGCCTTCCACACGGATCTGAACCCTGATCTGGCCACGGTTGCCGACGTCATGGGGTTCTGAAGCGGTAGACAATCGCCAAAGCGCCTGAGGACAACCGCCCAAAACACTCTTCAGAACCTGGGGAAAGAGAACCTCTGTTGGAGCGTCCGCTCAACGGAGGTTTTTTCACGGCCTGTGAACAAGTGGAAAACCGCTGTTCATCCCACAGGCGTCGAATTGTTCTCACCAGCCATTGAGCTCCAAAACCCCAGACGAAGACTGCGATCGATCCGAGATTTCCCCATTCCCACAGCCCCTACGACGGCTGTTTTTCATTTGTTCTTCTTCTTTTTTGAATAGAACAGCCGAAGAGCACGCGGATGGAATCACGGCATTGCACTTCCCTCAACGCTGTGAAACGGTGGGGCACCTCCACGACACGTTCAGGCCTGCAGCACGATGAAAGTGGTCTGTTCCCAGTCCGAGCTGAATGCCGCTCTTCAGCTGGTCAGCCGTGCGGTCGCCACGCGACCGACGCATCCGGTGCTGGCCAATGTGCTGCTGACAGCCGATGCCGGCAGCAATCGCCTCAGCCTCACAGGTTTTGATCTCAACCTCGGCATTCAGACCTCTCTGGCAGCGAGCATCGACAGCAGCGGCGCGATCACCCTTCCGGCCCGGCTTCTGGGAGAGATCGTCTCCCGCCTCTCAAGCGACAGTCCGATCACCCTGGCCACGGATGACGCCGGGGAACAGGTGGAACTCACCAGCCTGAGTGGCTCGTATCAGATGCGGGGAATGCCGGCAGACGACTATCCCGATCTGCCGATGGTCGAAAGCGGACAGCCGCTGAAACTGCAGGCATCCGGTCTGGTTCAGGCCCTCAAAGGCACCCTGTTCGCGAGCAGTGCCGATGAAGCCAAGCAGCTGCTGACAGGAGTCCATCTCCGATTCACCCAAAAGTCCCTCGAAGCGGCGGCAACCGATGGGCATCGGCTCGCCGTTCTGGAGGTGGACGATGCCCTTCATGATGCTGCTCCCTCTGATGACCCCGAGTCGGAAGGTTTCGCCGTCACTCTTCCCGCCCGCTCTCTGCGGGAGGTGGAGCGACTGATGGCAGGCTGGCGATCAGAGGAGCCGGTGAGTCTGTTCTGCGATCGCGGGCAGGTGGTGTTCCTGGCTGCTGATCAGATGGTCACCAGCCGCACGCTGGAAGGCACATATCCCAATTACCGGCAGCTGATTCCGGATGGATTCACGCGAACCATCAGTCTTGATCGCCGTGCTCTGATCGCCGCCCTGGAGCGGATCGCTGTTCTGGCGGATCAGCACAACAATGTCGTCAAATTCAGCACCCAACCTGATGATGGAGTGATCCAGCTCAGTGCTGATGCTCAGGATGTGGGCAGGGGATCCGAGTCGCTTCCAGCCACGTTGACCGGTGATGCCATGCAGATCGCCTTCAACGTTCGCTACCTGCTGGATGGTCTCAAGGCTCTCGGCACTGATCAGGTGGTTCTTCACTGCAATGCACCGACAACTCCTGCGGTGCTCAAGCCGGAAGGTGAAACTGAGAGCTTCACCTATCTGGTGATGCCCGTTCAGATCCGTTCCTGACTTGAGTCTTCCCGACCAGCTTCTGCTCAGCGATCTTCTGAATCACACCGTCCGCTGTGATCGTGGGCTTGATCACGGCCCCGGTGTGATGGTGTGGATGCATCCACCGGTGCATCGTCTGCTCGGCTGGGTCAGCCGGCCATCGGCGTTACGGCTCAGCCGTGATGTCTGGAGGCTTGATCAATGCTGTGGATTCACAGATCAGCAGGTGTTCGTGCGGGGGGATCCTTCCGTCAGTGATCAGGCCACCCTTGATCGGCTTCCGACGCTGATCGATGCGGATCTGATCAACCGTCATGGTGATCGGCTGGGCACTCTGGTGGATCTCAGTTTCACAACGGCAACCGGAGCGATCCGCGAGTACCTCGTTGCCCGCAGTGATCCACGCCTGCCCGGCAGCTCCCGCTGGCGGCTGACTCCGGATCGCATTCTTGATCAGCGTCCCGGTGTGGTTTCCACAGGGCTCACCACACTGGAGGATCTGCCTCTGCATCGGTCCAGTCTTCGCCAGGACCTGCTGCAACGCACGCAGCGATGGCGTGATCAGCTGCGTCAGATGGGAGATCGGGCCGGCGACAGGCTTGAGGGTTGGCTTGATGAGCCTCCCTGGCAGGAGGAGGGTTCACCGGCATCAGCACCATCCAGGTCCCGCCTGGACGACGCTGATCCTCTCGAGGATTGGGAGGATGAACTCTGGAATCAACCTCAGCCGTCGCGTCGCAAGGACCGGGATGAGGATCCCTGGGTCTGAGCGGCTGACGCATGGTCGGCAACACTGGTGCAAGGTGCTCTCAGACTGGTGGTCGCTGCTCCCGATGCCCCTGGATACGACATTGCTGAAGCGGTGCGGGCCGAGGGACTGAAGCCCAGAGACTGGGAGGAGATCTGCAAACGTCTGGGGCGAGCTCCGAACCGAGCCGAACTGGGAATGTTCGGCGTGATGTGGTCGGAGCACTGTTGCTATCGCAATTCCAGATCCCTGCTGCGTGGGTTTCCCACCGATGGACCGCGCATTCTCGTCGGGCCAGGGGAGAACGCTGGTGTGGTGGATCTCGGCGACGGGCATCGCCTTGCCTTCAAGATCGAAAGTCACAACCATCCCTCGGCCGTCGAACCCTTCCAGGGGGCGGCTACCGGTGTCGGCGGCATCCTGCGGGACATTTTCACGATGGGAGCCCGACCCATTGCCTTGCTCAATGCGCTGCGGTTCGGACCTCTGGAGGATCCCGCCAATGTCGGCCTGATGGAGGGCGTCGTCGCCGGGATTGCTCATTACGGCAATTGTGTCGGCGTTCCCACCGTCGGCGGCGAGGTTGCCTTTGATCCCTCCTATGCCGGCAATCCCCTGGTCAATGCGATGGCGCTCGGTCTGATGGAGACCGGTGAGATCGTGAAGTCCGGTGCGGCCGGCATCGGGAACCCCGTCGTCTACGTCGGCAGCACCACCGGTCGTGATGGCATGGGGGGGGCCAGCTTCGCCAGTGCGGAACTCAGTGCGGATTCCCTGGACGACCGTCCGGCGGTGCAGGTGGGGGATCCTTTCCTGGAGAAAGGTCTGATCGAGGCCTGTCTGGAGGCCTTCGCCAGCGGTGATGTGGTGGCTGCTCAGGACATGGGAGCGGCCGGCCTCACCTGCAGTTGCTCCGAAATGGCTGCCAAGGGTGGTCTTGGTGTGGAACTGGACCTTGATCGCGTGCCGGCCCGGGAGAGCGGCATGACGCCGTACGAGTTCCTGTTGTCGGAATCGCAGGAGCGGATGTTGTTCGTGGTCAAGAGCGGTTGCGAGGAACGGCTGATGCAGCGTTTTCATCGCTGGGGCCTTCAGGCTGCCGTGGTCGGACGGGTGCTGGATGAGCCGCTGGTGCGGGTTCTGCATCAGGGCGGTGTGGCTGCGGAGGTGCCTGCAGCTGCCCTGGCGGATGACACACCGGTTGAACAGCACGATCTGCTGGAGGAGGCTCCTGCGGATCTGCAGCTGCTCTGGCAGTGGCAGGAACGGGATCTTCCAGAGCTGAACGATCCGGGATCCGTTCTGCTTGCTCTCCTCGATGACCCCACGATCGCCAGCAAGCGCTGGGTCTATCGCCAGTACGACCAGCAGGTGCTCGCCAACACCGTGGTGTCGTCCGGTGCGGCGGATGCCGCGGTGGTGCGTCTGCGGCCTCAGCAGGGAGAGCGATCCCTTCAGGCTGTTCAGCGAGGCGTCGCGGCCACCGTCGATTGCCCCAACCGCTGGGTCGCGCTTGATCCTGAGCGGGGTGCGATGGCCGCCGTCGCCGAAGCGGCGCGCAATCTCAGTTGTGTCGGTGCCGAACCGCTGGCGGTCACCGACAACCTGAATTTCCCATCTCCTGAAACACCTGTTGGCTACTGGCAGTTGGCCATGGCCTGCCGCGGGATCTCAGAGGCCTGCCGGGCATTGGAAACGCCCGTTACGGGGGGGAATGTCTCCCTCTACAACGAAACCCGGGGGGATGACGGGTCGGCACGGCCGATTCATCCCACGCCTGTGGTGGGCATGGTCGGGCTGGTTGAGGACATCCGTCGGGTGGTGGGTCTCGGTTGGTGTGAAGTCGGGGACTCCGTAGTTCTTCTGGGGGTTCCACCGGAGGAGCGTGAGGATGAACGGGTCGGCCTGGCTGGCAGCAGTTATCAGCAGCTCGTCAACGGCACCCTGGCCGGACGTCCGCCACGGGTTGATCTCGCGTTGGAGCGGTCTGTTCAGACCCTGCTGCGACAGGCGATCCGTCAGGGTCTGATCGCGTCAGCGCATGACAGCAGTGATGGTGGTCTGGCCGTGGCGGTGGCGGAGTGCTGCATCGCTTCAGGGCTTGGTGTTGCCCTGGATCTCTCGCCGTTCAGCGGTTCAGTGCAGCGGCTGCTGTTCGGTGAAGGCGGTGCGCGTGTGGTGGTGTCCGTCAAACAGGCCTCTCTCGAGGCCTGGGAGCGTCTGGTTCTCTCGTCGCCGGCCTGTCCGGTCACCCCTCTGGGTGTTGTTCAGCAGGATGCTCGCCTGCACTGGCGTCTCGCGGATCGGGATGTCCTGGATCATTCGGTCGAGAGCCTGCGCCGAATCCATGAGGATGCGTTGCCCCGTCGTTTGGGGGCGGCAGGGCGTGGGGCAGAATTGTGAAGGATTTCTGAAGTCGAGGCGCCCTGTGCAGCAGCTCGTGGGGGAGCGTCCCGATCGGATGGAGGAGGCCTGCGGAGTCTTTGCCGTTCTCGCGGTGGAGCAGCCTGTGGCCAACCTGGCTTACTTCGGCCTCTATGCGCTTCAGCATCGAGGCCAGGAGTCGGCTGGCATTGCCGTGTTCAATCAGGACAAGGTCCGTCTGCATAAAGACATGGGCCTGGTCAGCCAGGTGTTTGACCAGGAGGTGCTTGCCCGGATGCCAGGGGATCTGGCGATCGGTCATAACCGTTATTCGACCACCGGCAGCAGTCGGGTCTGCAATGCGCAGCCGGTGGTGCTGATGACCCGCCTGGGGGCGTTCGCCCTTGCCCACAACGGCAACCTGGTCAATGCGGCGGAGCTTCGGCAGGCGGTCGATGACGGACAGGCCGAGTTCACATCCACCACCGATTCGGAACTGATCGCATTCGCCGTTCAGCAGGCGGTTGACCGCGGTCTCGACTGGCCCGAAGCCATCCGTTCAGCGCTCAAGCTCTGCCAGGGAGCTTTCAGCCTGGTGATCGGCACCTCGCAGGGGCTGTTCGCCATCCGCGACGGGTACGGCATTCGTCCGCTTGTCTTCGGTCATCTCGGCGAGCCTGAGTCCGGGCACTGGGTGGTGAGCAGTGAGACCTGCGGGCTTGAGATCATCGGAGCCCGCTACGTCGATGATGTTCAACCCGGCGAACTGGTGCGCTTTCGTGCTGGAGACATCGTTCCGGAACGCCAGAGCTGGAGTGTTGAGCCGAATCGGCTCTGCGTGTTCGAAATGATCTATTTCGCTCGTCCGGACAGCCAGTTCTTCGGAGAATCGCTTTACAGCTATCGCCAGCGCATCGGCCGCACTCTGGCGCGCGAATCCTGCGTTGATGCCGATCTGGTGATCGGTGTTCCGGATTCGGGTATTCCCGCAGCCATCGGGTTCTCACAGGAGAGCGGCATTCCCTACGGGGATGGGCTGATCAAGAACCGCTATGTCGGTCGCACCTTCATTCAGCCGACCCAGGCGATGCGGGAGGCCGGCATCCGGGTCAAGCTCAATCCATTACCGGATGTGCTGTCCGGCAAGCGGGTGGTCGTCATCGATGACTCCATCGTTCGAGGCACCACCAGTCGCAAACTGGTGACTGCCCTGAGGGACGCCGGTGCCACGGAGGTGCACATGCGCATCAGTTCCCCGCCCGTGACCCATCCCTGCTTCTACGGCATCGACACCGACACGCAGGATCAGCTGATCGCTGCCAGGCTCACTCTCGAGGAGATTCAGGAACACCTCAAGGTCGATTCACTCGCTTATCTCAGCAAGGAAGGAATGGTGGAGGCGGCTCAGGCTGAATCAGGCAATTTCTGCACAGCCTGTTTCGATGGCGATTATCCAATTCCGATGGACGAACAGCTTCTCAACAGCAAACTGATGCTGGAGCCCGCTGGAATCGCCGGTCGCTGATCAGCGGCGCGTCAGAGGGACGACCGAGCGGATGGCTTCGCCGCTGCGTAGATCGATTTGATCGGTGAAGTCACCTCCAAGCGAGCTGAGGGCGGTTTCACCGGTTTCCAGTCGACCATGACGGCTCCGGTCCGAGATGAGTCCGATCAGGGCGTCACCGTTGCTGATGCCCCTGATCCTGTCGTCATCCGATCCAAGGTTCACTCCCATGCAGCCGAGGTCTCCACGCTGACAACGGCGCAGCGGAGTGATGTCGAGGCGGGTCATGCGTCCCTTGCCGCTGACCATGAACAGAGTCGGGTCCTGTTCCGCCACGTTGATGCAGAGAGCTCCGACGAGCTGTTCTCCCGGCAGCAGGCGCATCGTCATCGGACCTTGGGCCAGACGACCCATCAACGGCAGTGTTGTTTCATTCACCGGAAGTCGCAGAATCCTTCCCAGATCCGACACCAGCACAAGATCGCTGTGTTCCCGGCAGATCAGTGCGGATGCCAGCTCGACGCCTTCCTTCAGCTTCACCACGCTGGTGGCGCGTCCGGAGAGATCCAGCACTTCACTCATCGGTAGGCGCTTGAAACGCCCGTCGCTGCTGAGCAGACCAAGACTGAGATCGGATCCATCGCCGTCGGGCAGTTCAGCGATGGACACCAGTGGGTCACCTTCCAGTCCTGTGGGCAGAAACCGCTCCAGGGAACCGGGTTGCTGTCCGGCGAATTCCCACCGCAGCGATGCGACCCGTCCACTGCTGCTGATCCCCAGCAGGCGTGGAGGAGGTTCGATCGGCAGGATCAGCCTGGCCGGTGAGGGTTCATCCCCGAGAGGACAGGGCTCGCTGAGGTGCATCCGGCCCAGCACCTGAGGCGAAACAACCTTCACCTGACCATCGGCCTGGATCAGCAACCGCGCATCTCCAGGCAAGGCCGCCAGAGCCTGTTGCCGCAGCAGTTCGGTGTTCGGGCGCTGACTGGCGGCTCGTTCCGCCATCAGGGCATCACCTCCCTCCACAAGACGGGTTCGGCGAGGGGTGGCGAAGCGCTTTTTCAGTGTTTTCAGTTCCGCAACCATGGTGTCGAGCAACTGATCGCGGTTCTCCAACAGCAGCTTCAGACGATCCCGTTCGCTCCGCAGATCGTCGAGCTCCTTGCGCAGGCTGTCCTGCTCCAGACCTGTGAGACGTCGTAACGGCATGGCCAGCACCGCGTCCGCCTGACGTTCGTTCAGATCGAGGCGCACCATCAGACTCGCTCTGGCCGAGGCGGCATCCGCTGCTTCCTGAATCATGGTGATCACAGCCTGAAGACTGTTCAGCGCTGTGATCAGTCCTTCAACCACCTCCAGGCGGTCTTCGGTTTTTCTCAGGGCATGGCTGGTTCTTCGGATCAGCGTCAGCTCCCTGTAATCCAGGAAGGTCTGGAGCAGTTGTCTCAGGGAAAGCTGCTGGGGCTGACCATCCACAAGCGCCAGAAGGATGGCTCCGAAGTTGCTCTGGAGAGCGGTGCGACGTTGCAGATCGCTCAACACGTTCTGAGGGTCGGCATCCCGGCGCAGTTCCACGACCACCCGCATTCCTTCGCGGTCGCTTTCATCACGGATGTCCGCGATCCCACCGATCTTTCCGTCATTCACCGATTCCGCCAGCTTCTCGATCCAGCCCGCCTTGCTGAGCTGATAGGGAAGTTCGGTCACCACCACGGCATTGCGTTTGTGGCGTCCCTTGCCTGGATGCACCTCCTCGATATGGGCGATTCCCCGCATCGGGATGCTGCCTCGGCCGTGCAGATAGGTGTCCCGTAGCCCCGCGCTGAGCAGCACCTCACCACCGGTGGGGAAATCAGGGCCTGGAATCAGTTGCAGCAGTTTGTCGTCGCTGAAATCGGGTTGGCGGATCAGGGCAATCAGACCATCCACGACCTCCCCCAGGTTGTGGGGCGGAATGCTGGTGGCCATCCCCACCGCGATTCCGGAGCAGCCGTTCAGCAGCAGGAAGGGGAGCTGCGCCGGCAGCACGGTGGGCTCCTGCTGGGAACCGTCGAAATTGGGAGCGAAGTCGACGGTGTCATCGCCGATCTCCTCGAGCAGGGCCTGGTGAGCGATCGGTGCCAGGCGTGTTTCGGTGTACCGCATGGCGGCCGCTGGGTCGTCGTCCACCGATCCGAAGTTCCCATGACCATCCAGCAGTGGATGGCGGCTCGCAAAGGTCTGCACCAGACGAACGAGGGCGTCGTAGACGGCCTGGTCGCCATGGGGGTGGTACTTGCCGAGCACGTCTCCGACGACACGGGCACATTTCCGGTAGGGCCGGTCCGGAGTGAGGCCGAGCTCCTGCATCGCATAGAGGATGCGCCGCTGCACCGGCTTCAGGCCGTCGCGGGCATCAGGGAGAGCCCGGCCCACGATCACGCTCATGGCGTATTCGAGGTAGGAGCGCTGCATCTCCTGATGCAGGGCGATCGGTTGAACGCGCTCCTCAGCCATCTCGTCCGCTGAATCCTGGGCGGAAGGCGCTCAGCCTACAGATGATCAGCGGCGTTTCTTCCATGTGGCGTTGGCTTGTGCCCGCTCCACACTGGCGGCCAGTTCCGGTTCAGCCAGCAATTTGGCTGTTGCCTGACGGATCCGATAGCCCCACAGCTGTTCCTCCTGATGCGGTGCGAGAACGTAATTCGGATCGCTGGCCAGGGCGTCCTGCGCCAGGGTCAGGATTTCGCTGCTGGTGCTCTTACCCTGTTGATACAGAGCGGCAGCGAGAGCCAGCATCGGTTCCGCGTTGACTTCAATCTTCAGCACCCGACGCCAGCGGCGGATCGCTTCATCCCGGTTGCCCATCTCGTAAAGCACCAGAGCCTGATTGTTCAGGGCTTCCCAGAAATCCTTCTTGAGCGCGGTGGCTTTCTCAAATGACTTCAGCGCCATCGGCAGTTCGTCTTGCATGATCCGGGCATTCCCGAGATCGAAGTAGGCCGCGTGGTTGTCGGGGTCGAGTGCAAGGCCCCTGTCAATCAGTGGGATCGCCTCTTCCGGACGTTCAGCCCGCAGGGCGATCGCGGCTTCCGCAAACCAGAGACCCGCCTTCTCTGGATTGAGATCCTTGGCGCGAGCCAGTGAGAAACTGGCTTGATCGAGTTGTTCGTTGCGCAACTGGGCTTCAGCCAGCACGGACCAGAGCCTTTCGTCCTGCGGATTGAGGCGAACCGCCAGCGCGGCAAGTTTCGCGGCCTCACGGGGTTGATCGAACTGCAGAAGCTGAGCGGCCGTGCGCCCGATCCCCATGGCAGATCCCGTCAGTTCCTCGGATGTCGGGAGGTAGACGTAGGGAACCATGGCTCTTGCCGGCAGAGCCAGAGTCAGAGTTCCTGCCAGGACGAGCGCTGCTTGCAGACCTCTGCTGATAGGCGTTCGGCTGGATCCCATGGAGTGGAGTCGTTCCTTAAATCGTAGGGGGCTCACTCATGCGTGCAGCTGCCGCATTTCTCCTCCACATCCACGGTTTGATCCGCCGCAGAGCCGACCCTCTCAGCTGCTCGTCCCAGTGATCGTCATCCCAGCTCAGCACCTGGTCCCGGGTCAGATCCATCAGCCAGGGTTTCGGCTGCAGTTCAGGATCTCTGGTGCTCGGGAGTGATCGGTGGTTCCAGGGGCACACCTCCTGGCAGATGTCGCAGCCGGCGACCCAGGGGCCAAGCGCTTCGCTGATCGATTCAGGAAGACGAGCGGACCTGTTTTCAATGGTGTGATACGCCAGACAAAGCCCTGAGTCGACAACGAAGGGTTCGCGAATCGCGTCCGTCGGGCAGGCGTCCAGACAAGCGGTGCAGCGTCCGCAGAGGGAGCGGGCGGGTTCATCCGGTGTCAGCTCTTCGGTGGTCAGAAGATGTCCCAGAACCATCCAGGACCCCTCCTGGGCGCTGATCACGTTGCTGTGCTTTCCGATCCAGCCCAGACCGGCCTCCTCAGCCCAGGCCTTGTCCAGGAGTGGGGCCGAATCGACGCACACGCGCCATCGGCAATCCGGACGCTGCTCTGACAGCCAGCGGCCCACGCGTCTGAGCCGCTGATCCACCACCCGGTGGTAGTCCCGTCCCCAGGCATACCGCGCAATGCGCAGTCGTCCTGGTTTCGGCACTGTCTCGACGTGATAGTTCAGTCCAACGGCCAGAAGACTGGCCAATCCGGGCAGGAGCAGGTTCGGATCGCGGCGGCGCGGTGAGGCCATCCAGGCCATGTCCGCATGATCACCGCATTCGAGCCACCGCTCCAGAGCCGCTGTCCGCATCTGCAGTCTCGGACTCCCTGGGAGACGGGCGATGCCGACAGGCTCGAAGCCCTCCTCTCGCGCCCGCTGCTTCAGGGCAACGCTGAGGCCAATCTGAGGATCGCTGTTCACGACGGACATCAACCCTAAAGTTGGACGCTTTTGCATCGTCCCGTGACTGAGTTCGAGATGGGAGGCCCCTCCAACGGCCGGCTGACGCCTCTGCTCCGCTGGCTCGGCCTCACCATGGTCGTCATCCTCGTTCTGCAGATGGTGGCTCTTCTGGTCGGTGTGGACTGGTCGGACGAGACAACCAAACCGCAGATCGTCGGACCGTTGGTGGCTTTGTCTCCGCTGGGACTGATGGGGTTGCTGATCGCTCTGATCGGTTCGCGTGTCGACGTTCCAGAACGTCGACTCACACCGCTGCGTCTCGTGGTCTGTGCGATCTCCTCGCTTCTGGCCCTGGCGATGATCGTGGCTGTTCCTTTCTCCCTGGGAGCTGACGCTGCCGATGGTCCGGCTGCCGAACGTCTTGAGCAGGGACGGCAGGCCGTCAAGGATGCCCGCAGCTTCCGCGAGAACCCCAAGGAAGTGGAACAGCTCGGTGAACAGCTCGCTCAGGCCGGTCAGCTGGCGTCCGACGCATCGGCGGAGGACAAGAAGCGTGCGGCCGAAACGATGATCGACACCCAGATCGCACAGATGGATGACCAGATCGAGAAGCTGGAGAGTCAGCAGAGCCGTTCGGGTCGCCAGCGTGCCATCGGTGGCACGGCCAGTGCCGTCGTCCTGGCGATCTCATTCACGCTGCTTGCCCTGGCCGCTGTGCTCTGAGCGCTGGTTAGGTTGGACGCATAAATGACTCTGGGCTCAGAAGCTCCTTGGTCCAGTCCAACCCCAGACCTGATCAGCCGCTGACCGCCAGGCTTCAGCAGGATCTGAAGAACGATCTGATCGCCGGACTTCTGGTGGTCATCCCCCTTGCCACGACCATCTGGCTCTCGACGATCGTCAGCCGCTTCGTGCTGGCCTTCCTGACATCGATCCCGAAGCAGTTCAACCCGTTCATCACCCTCAACCCTCTGCTCCAGGATCTGATCAACCTGGCGCTGGGACTCACCGTCCCCCTGATGGGGATCCTGCTCATCGGACTGATGGCCAGGAACATCGTCGGCCGATGGCTGCTCGAGTTCGGCGAGGGCACGCTCACCAGAATCCCTCTTGCCGGGTCGGTCTACAAAACCCTCAAGCAACTGCTCGAGACCGTTCTGCGCGACAACTCAACCCGATTCCGTCGTGTTGTCCTTGTCGAATACCCCCGTGAAGGACTGTTCAGCGTCGGCTTCGTCACCGGTCAGGTCGGTCCGTCTCTGCAATCGGACCTCGAACAGCCGCTGCTGAGCGTCTTCATTCCAACGGCGCCGAATCCGACCACCGGGTGGTACACCCTTGTGCCTGAAGGTTCGGTGCGTGAGCTTGATATTTCTGTGGAGGAGGCCTTCCGCACGATCATTTCGGCTGGCATCGTCAATCCCGATGAGCGCGAAACCCAGGCAAACCGCAGTTTTTCCAGCCTGATCGCCCAGCTTCGTTCCTCCGTTTCACCCACCGCCTGATTCCATGCACTCAAGATCCCTCGCCCGCGAACTGGCGTTGCTGGTGTTGGGGCAGACGTCGGAGACCGATGCAGCTCTGGCGGAACAGCCGGCGATGGATGGCCTGCTTCAGAAGGCTCTCGACAGCCTCATGATCCTCTGGCGCGAGACGTTGGACGGCAGTGCGGCCGATCTCGAACGTGCACAGCAGAGCCTGCTGGACAGTGAGCTCAACCAGGATGTGTCGGTGCCGACCGCCACGGTGACATCGCATCTGCGTTCATCCATCAGCGCAGCAGAGCAGGTGCTGAACGGTCTCTCCGCCTGTCTTGACCTTCCTCGTCTGTTGCTTCTGGCCGATCAGGAGCAGATCCGCCAGGACGCTCTTTCCAGGGTTCGCTTGGTGATGGAGCGGCGTTCTGCGATCGACACCCGACTGGATCAGGTGATGGAGGGTTGGAGGCTCAACCGCCTGCCCCGCATCGACCGCGACATCCTCCGACTGGCGGTGGTTGATCTGACGGATCTCAGCACTCCTGCACCCGTGGCGATCAGCGAGGCTGTGGAACTGGCCAACCGTTACAGCGATGAGCAGGGCCGACGCATGATCAATGGTGTTCTGAGGCGGTTCCAGAACGCTGCATCCACCGCATCAGCCTGATGGTGTTCGATTGGTTCCAACGTCGGACTGAAGCGGCCCCGACTCCAGAGCCCGAAGCGACCCCGGAGCCCACTCCGTTGCCGGTCGGTCCGGAACCAACAGCGGAGCCGGTTTCGGAGCAGACCCCGATGGAGCAGCCGTCGGACGTGCCGCAGGTCAAGGAAGACGACGCTCTCGTCTGGGCACGTGAGGCTTACGCGCGTCTCAAACAGCAACAGAGCGCCGAGCAGTCCGCGCCGGTTCCGGTCCCGACGCCGAGTCCGACGCCAACACCCAGTCCTGTTCCAACCTCTGCGCCGGTTCCGACATCAGGCCCTTCCCTGCTGGAGCAGGCCGCGGCTCAGCGCCTTCAGCGTCAGCAGGATCAGGATGCCCGTGCGGCTGAAATCGAGCCGACAGCTTCGCCGACGCCCGCGCCGACAGCCTCTCCGGATGACTCCGCGGAGCCCAGCCTCGGGGACTTTGACGATGCATTCACCTGGTCAGCGGAAGTGCTCGCGGCGCAGGGACGACGCGCTGATCAGGTCTCCCTCGAAGAGATCGACTGGCTCAGTCGGTTGCGTCAAGGTCTGGAGAAGACGCGCCAGGGATTTGTCACAGGGCTGCTCGAGAACCTGGGGGATGACCCTCTCACTCCCGAGGTGCTCGATGATCTGGAGACACTTCTGCTGCGAGCTGACGCCGGGGTGACAGCGACGGATCAGGTGCTGGAGGCCCTCCGACAACGCATGAATCAGGACGTGGTCGACCCCAGCGAGGGGATCCGCTTCCTCAAGGAACAGCTCCGTGGCCTTCTTGATGCACCGATCCGGTCGAGCGGTGTGGACCTGCTGGCTCCGGAACGGGGAACCCTGAACATCTGGCTGATGGTCGGTGTGAACGGCGTCGGTAAGACCACCACCCTCGGCAAACTCGCGAATCTTGCCGTTCGCAGTGGTTACACCGCTCTGATTGCAGCTGCTGACACCTTTCGAGCCGCTGCCGTTCAGCAGGTGGAGGTCTGGGGACAGAGGAGTGATGTTCCTGTCGTCTCCAACCCCAGCAGCAACGCGGATCCCGCTGCTGTTGTCTTCGATGCCATCGGTGCCGCCCGGTCCCGCGGCAGTGATCTCCTGCTCGTGGACACCGCCGGTCGTCTGCAGACGAAACACAACCTCATGGAGGAACTGTCCAAGGTGCGGAGGATCATCGATCGTCTGGCGCCGGAGGCGAATGTGGAGTCGTTGCTTGTGCTGGACGCAAGCCAGGGTCAGAACGGGTTGCGGCAGGCCATGGCCTTCGCCGATGCGGCCGGGCTCACTGGTGTCGTGATCACCAAACTGGATGGCACGGCCCGCGGTGGAGTGGCGTTGGCCGTGTCTTCAGAAGCAGACCTGCCGATCCGTTTCATTGGAGCCGGCGAAGGGATCCGGGATCTGAGGCCCTTCAACAGCTTTGAATTCGTGGAAGCTTTGCTGGCTGGTCGCTGAGGCATTGCTACCTTGCAGCCTCTTGGGGGGCTGAGCCGTGAGCAGCAAGCCGCCCCGTCGGCATCCGACTCCTGCGGTTCGAGGAGTCAACCCCACGCCGCAGGCGATGGCATCGCTGCGGCAGTTGTTCGACAGCCTCAGCCGCGAGCAGAAGCGCAATCAGGATCTGCTGGTTTCCCTGGCTTTCGCTCTCCGCAGTTTCACCAATCTGAATCGCTTTCTTGAGCTGGTTCCGGTGGTGGCCGCTCGTCTGGTGAATGTGGAAGGGGCGGTTCTCGTGCCGTTCCAGGCGGATGGTCGGCTCTGGCGAGATCAGCTTCAGGCTGTGCCTCTGGAGCCATGTCAGGAGTTGCTGCGCCGGTTGTCGGGATTCACCCCTGGGCAGGCTGCCGGGTTCGGAACGGAAGACAGTCAGCTTCTCGCCATGGATCGCCTCGTTCAGCGGCAGTTGCCCAAGGCCGGAATGTTCGCCACATCCGTTGTTGCCAGAGGTCGCCCCAGGGGACGTCTGTACGTGTTCGATCAGGATGGTGATCTGGTCTGGACCGATGTCCATCGCCGTCATGCACAACTTGTGGCCGATCTCGCAGGCGTCGCCATCGAGAATGACCAGATGCTTCAGGAAGCCCGTCGCCACGAGCGGGTCGATCGGCAGCTGAGCATCGGAGCCGAGATTCAGGCCCAGCTTCTCCCGGATCGATGTCCCGTCATCGAGGGGGTGGAGCTGGCGGCACGTTGCCGTCCGGCTTTTCAGGTTGGAGGGGACTACTACGACTTCATCCCGACGCGTCCCGAGCTGATCGGACGTCGTCGTGAGCGGGGTCGCTGGGCTCTGGTGATGGGAGATGTGATGGGAAAGGGCGTCCCTGCCGGACTGCTGATGACGATGCTGCGCGGCATGCTGCGGGCTGAGGTGCTGAGCGGACTGCCTCCCCATCGCATTCTTCACGATCTCAATCAGCTCGCTCAGGAGGATCTGGCGCAGTCGCACCGGTTCGTGACGCTCTTCTATTCGGATTTCGATCCCCGGACCCGTCAGCTCCGCTATGCCAACGCGGCGCACAATCCCCCGCTCCTCTGGCGCGCGGACAGGCGCAGCATCAGTCGTCTCGACGCTGCTGGTCTGCTGATCGGGCTGCAGCCTGAGGCGGACTACGGGCTCGGGGAGGTGCGTCTCGAGCCCGGAGACGTACTTCTGTATTACACCGACGGCGTGACTGAGGCCCCGGGAATCACCGGCGACCGCTTCGATGAGGCGAGGCTGATCCGTGCTCTCGAAAGCGCCTGTCGCAGTGGTGAGGGGTCTCAGGGAATTCTCAACACGTTGTTCGAGCGTCTCGATCGTTTCGTCGGGGCTGACCGGCAGCTTGAGGACGATGCCTCAATGGTGGTGCTCAAGGTGCCGGAGGCTGTGTCTCTGCCGAGCGTCCGATCCCAACCGCAGCTCTGAGGGCTGACATCCGCCTGACAAGCTGAAGACACTGTGGATTGGCCCAATGGCAGCTGGAGTGACCGGAGGTGCAGCGGGAACCTGGAGTGATCGTTTCGAGCAGGGGCTCCACCCCTTCATCGAGGCATTCAATGCTTCGATCGGATTCGATCTCACCCTGCTCCAGGAGGATCTGGATGGCTCCATCGCTCACGCCCGGATGCTGGCCGGTTGCGGGGTGATCAGCGCGGAGGAGGGCGATCAGCTGGTGGAGGGTCTTGAGACGGTCCGCCGCGAAGCGGCTGAGGGAACGTTTCAGCCCGGTCTCGCCGATGAGGATGTTCACTTCGCTGTGGAGCGGCGCTTGATCGCTCTGCTGGGGCCGGTGGGCAAGAAGCTGCACACGGGGCGCAGTCGCAATGATCAGGTGGGCACTGATCTGAGGTTGTGGCTACGCCGTCGCCTGGACGGTCTTGACACCGATCTGGTTCGACTGCAGCGGGCTCTCTGGTCCCAGGCGGATCAGCACCGACGCACTCTGATCCCGGGCTACACCCATCTGCAGCGGGCTCAGCCTCTCTGCCTGGCTCACCATCTGCTGGCTTACATCGAGATGCTGCAGCGTGACCGGGACCGTCTGCAGGATGTGCGAGGTCGGGTCAACATCTCCCCCCTCGGGGCTGCTGCCCTTGCCGGTACGCCTGTGCCGATCGACCGCCGTCGGACGGCGGCACAACTGGGTTTCGATGCGATCTACGCCAACAGTCTCGATGCCGTGAGCGATCGCGACTTCTGCGTGGAGTTCTGTGCGGCAGCGTCGTTGGTGATGGCTCATCTCAGCCGCCTGGCGGAGGAGGTGATCGCCTGGGCTTCCGAGGAATTCGGATTCGTGCGCCTGAGTGATCGCTGCGCCACGGGCAGCAGCCTGATGCCGCAGAAGAAGAACCCTGACGTTCCGGAACTGGTTCGGGGTAAAACCGGCCGGGTGTTCGGGCATCTGCAGGGTCTGCTGACGATGATCAAGGGTCTTCCCCTGGCTTACAACAAGGATTTTCAGGAGGACAAGGAGGCCTTGTTCGATGCGTTTCGGACCACGCGCGACTGCGTCGAGGCAATGGCGATCCTGTTCGAGGAGGGTCTCGTGTTCCGCCCCGAACGGCTTCATCAAGCGGTGGGAGAGGATTTCTCCAATGCCACCGATGTTGCTGACTATCTCGTTGCCCGCGGCGTTCCTTTCCGAGAGGCTTATCAACTGGTGGGTGCCGTGGTCCGGCGTTGTCTCGAGGATGGCTGTCTGCTGCGAGACCTCAGCCTCACGGCCTGGCAGGACCTGCATCCAGCCTTTGAGGCCGATCTCTATGCCGCCCTTGAGCCGCAGGCGGTCGTCGCGGCCCGGCGCAGTGAGGGGGGTACAGCATTTGACCGGGTGGATGAACAGCTTGAGATCTGGTCTCAGCGTTTGCATGAATCTCAAACAGCGGGATGACCCGTCTGCATGGCCGGGTCTACGCTTGATATGCCAGAGGTACGCGCTTCTCTAAGAAGTCAAGGACCCATGGCGATGATTCAGGTCCTTTTGGTCCACTTTTTCGTACCCGGTCCACTTCAAACGTGAGCATTTTCGTTGGCAATCTCCCCTTCCGCGCTGAGCAGGAAGATGTGGTCGAACTGTTTGCCCAGTTCGGTGAAGTTGTGAATTGCGCCCTTCCGCTTGAGCGGGACACCGGCCGTAAACGCGGATTCGCCTTTGTGGAAATGGCGGATGAAGCAACAGAGGAAGCCGCGATCGAGGGCCTTCAGGGCGCCGAGCTGATGGGTCGGCCGTTACGGATCAACAAGGCAGAGCCCCGCGGTAGTGCACCTCGGCGCGGCGGTGGTGGCGGCGGCTACGGCGGCGGCGGCGGTGGCGGCGGCTACGGCGGCGGTGGTGGCGGCTACGGCGGCGGCGGTGGCGGCGGCTACGGCGGCGGTGGTGGCGGCGGCTACCGGGGCGGTGGCGGTCGTGAAGGCGGCGGTGGTTATGGCGGTGGCGGTCGTGAAGGCGGCGGTGATGCCGGTGCTGACCGTCGATCCGGTGCCCGCGGCTGGGAAGATCGCAGTTACGGCGCCGGTTCCCGCGACACTGCCGGTGAAGGTGGCAACTATGACGATGGCCGCAGCCGTCGTCGTCGTGGTTCCTCCGGTGGCGGCGGTGGCGGTGACGACTACTCCGGTTACGGCGGCGCCGAAGGCTGATTCGACTTCAAAGGCCGGCGTCTCGCAATTGGCGGCCGGCCTCCTCCAGGATCCGCAGATCGGCTCCAGGTCGTTGGGCCCGGTTGCCGAGATCCCGGCGCCAATGCCGCGCACCTCGTACCCCTTCCACGAGCTGCACCAAATGACGGCAAAGATCCCACAGTCGTCCGCCCCGTTGCAGATGGGCCTCTGCGTGGGGAATCAGTCCTGTCACCACATCCGACGCCAGGATCGTTCGGGGACGTTCATCGAAGATCACCGCATCCACGCTGGTCCAGCGCAGGGGATGGGAATAGGCAGCGCGTCCCACCATCGCCCCATCGCAGATCTCAAGGGCCTCCAGACAATCGTCAGGTGATTCCAGGCCGCCGTTCAGTTCAATCACCAGCTCCGGGCGACGTCGCTTGAGCGCCACCACGCGTTCATGCTGCAAGGGTGGAATCGTCCTGTTCTGTTTGGGGTCCAGTCCCTCCAGCCAGGCTTTTCGCGCATGAACGGCAAAGCGGCTGGCACCCGCTGCCGCTACACGATCCACAAAAGCGGTCAGCAGAGCATCGCTGTCGAGATCATCGATGCCGATGCGATGTTTCACCGTGACAGGCAGATCGGTTGCGTTTCGCATCGCCTCGACGCAGCGGGCCACCAGATCGGGTTCCGCCATCAGGCAGGCACCGAAATTGCCAGCCTGAACCTTCTGGCTGGGACATCCCACGTTCAGATTGATCTCGTCGTACCCCCAGGCGCTGGCGAGACGGGCAGCCTCCGCGAGCAGGGTCGGGTCGTCCCCGCCCACCTGAAGGGCAATCGGGTGTTCCACCGGGTCGAAGTCCAGCAACCTGTCCCGTCGATCGGTGTGATGCAACGCCTGGGCCACCACCATTTCCGAATAGAGCAGTCCCCTCCGGGTGATCTGCCGCATCAGCACCCGGAAGTGGCGATCGGTGCAGTCGAGCATCGGTGCGACGCTGAATCGGAAGGCACCTGTGATGTCCGCTGTGGCGACGGTGTTCATGGATCCATGCTGCCTGCCGGTGAAGGCCCACTCCGGTTAGAACCGGCTCTGTTCATCCGGTGATGATGTCCTTCAGCAGCTTCGCTGTCTCGAGACGATCGCTTCTGGTTGCGGTGTCCGCAGGACTGGTGGGCTCCCTCTGGACACCGCGTCAGGTGCTGGCGGCGTCCAAGGCTGATGATCCCCAGTGGGATCTGTCAGAGGAAGCCTGGCGTCAGCGGTTGTCTCCCGCGGCTTACAACGTGCTTCGCGACGAGGGAACCGAACGGCCCTTCACCAGTCCCCTGAACAACGAGAAGAGGACGGGGACCTATCACTGCGCCGGTTGTGATCTCCCCCTCTTTTCCTCTGAGGCGAAGTTCGACAGCGGCACCGGGTGGCCCAGTTTCTGGCAACCGCTGCAGGGTGCCGTCGCCACGAAATTAGATTTCAAGTTGATCCTCCCCCGCACGGAGTATCACTGCAGTCGCTGTGGTGGTCATCAGGGCCATGTGTTCAATGACGGACCCCGTCCCACCGGCAAGCGCTATTGCAACAACGGCGTCGCCCTCCGCTTCCAGCCCGCTTGATCTGATCGTCGTTGGCGGTGGACCCGCCGGATACATGGCAGCGATCACGGCTGCAGAGCAGGGGGTTCAGCAGGTGCTGGTGCTGGAGGGCACCCCTGAGCCGCTCCAGAAGGTGCGCATCAGCGGTGGCGGTCGCTGCAATGTGACCCATGCCTGCTGGGACCCCCGCGAACTGACCACCCATTACCCCCGGGGCAGTCGACCGTTGCGGGGTCCCTTCAGCCACTTCGCCTGCGGGGATGCGATTGCCTGGTTTGACGAGCACGGGCTCACCCTGGTGGAGGAACCCGATGGACGGATGTTTCCGCAGCAGAACCGTTCCGAGGCGGTGATCCAGTGCCTGCAGAAGGCGGCGAGGGCGTCGGGTGTACAACTGCGCACGAAGGCGATGGTCCAGCGGGTGCGCGTTCACCCTGAACGGGGCTTTGTGCTCGAGGGCCGCGGCCTGGAGCCTTTGCATGCGCGCAGCTTGATGCTGGCCACGGGAGGGCATCCCAGTGGCCGAAAACTGGTGGAAGCCCTCGGGCACCAGGTGGTGCCGCCGGTGCCATCGCTGTTCAGCCTTGCGCTGCAGGCGCCGGAACTGACTGCCTGCAGCGGCATCGCCATCGACGATGTGGGCCTGGATCTGAAGCTGGGCAGCCAGCGGTTCCGCCAGACCGGGCGGGTGCTGATCACCCATCGCGGTCTGAGCGGGCCGGCCACGTTGCGCCTCTCGGCCTTTGCGGCCAGGGCCCTGCATCAGAGCCGTTATCGGGGTGAGCTGAAGCTGGATTGGAGTGCTGGGTTGGGTCGTCAAGGGGTGGAGCAACGGCTCCAGCAATGGCGGCAGGACCAGGCCAGGCGAACTCTTTCAGCAGCCAAGCCCTTCGAGCATCTGCCACGGCGGCTCTGGCAGGCTTTCCTGGCCATGGCTGGGGTGGAGGCGGATCGCCGTTGGGCCGATCTGCCGTTGAAGGCGGAGCGTCAACTGGTGGAGCTGCTCTGCGCGCAGCGTTTGTCGATCAAGGGGCGTGGGCCGTTCGGGGAGGAGTTCGTCACCGCCGGCGGTGTCGCTTTGGGGGACGTCAACCTGGCCACGATGGAGAGCCGACGCTGTCCCGGTCTTTATCTGGCTGGTGAACTGTTGGACGTGGACGGCGTGACCGGCGGCTTCAACTTTCAGGCCTGCTGGAGTGGCGGTTGGTTGGCAGGTCAGGCGATTTCGAAAGCCCTCACTGAATCTGATCAAACACGGTGAACATCGGCAGGTACATCGCCAGAAGAATTGAGCCGACGATTCCACCCACAACGACAATCATGGCTGGTTCCAACATTGAGGTCAGCGCTTTCACCATTGCGCTGACTTCGTCTTCATAGAAATCAGCAACTTTGCTCAACATTTTATCCATTTCACCGGTTTCTTCCCCAATCGACAACATGTTCAGTGCCATATCCGGCAAAACCTTCTGACGGATCAGGGCTGTGCTCAACAGAACTCCCTCCTGGACAAGAGCTCTGGATTCGAGGATCGCATCGGAGATGATGGAATTTCCTGCCGTCTGGCTGGAGATCTCAAGAGACATCAGAATCGGCACGCCTGCTCGTGTTAGTGAGCTGAAGATCCGGCAGAACTGCGCTGTTGCCGTCATCATGATCAGCTCTCCGAAGAGAGGAACTTTCAGCATCAGCCGGTCCACCTGACGGCGTCCGTTGTGCGTCTGGTAATAACGGGCGAACATCCAAACCGCAATCAGGAGTGCGCCGACGATGTAGAGAGCCATCACGGATCTCAGCAGTTTGCTCAGGTCCACCAGCAGCTGGGTGAACGCTGGGAGTTCGGCTCCGAGATCCTCGAAGATTCCAGCGAATGTCGGAATCAGAAAGATTGTCATGCCCAGAAACACCAGAATTGCAATCACAAGAACGGCGACGGGATATCCGAGAGCACCCTTGATCTGGTTCTGAAGTTTGGCGTTGTCCTCGAGAAGTTTGGCAAGACGTTTGAGCGACTCATCGAGCACACCGCCGGCTTCGCCGGCTTCCACCATGGCGACACTCAGTTGATCAAAAACCTTCGGCCATTTTCTGATTGCGGTTCCGAGAGCTACGCCTTCATTCACATCAAGGCTCACCCTGACCAGAGCTCGCTTGAACATCGGCAGCTTCTGCTGTGTTGCCATCAGATCGAGGCTGCGTACGATCGGCACCCCGGCATCCACAAGGGCCGCCAGCTTGCTGGCGAACACGGCTTTCTCCTTCACTCCGGGTGCCTTTTCAAAGGCACGGCCGAGATCGAAAGACATCCCTCCACCAGCGTCTTTCTTCTCGCTTCCACGTGTGTCATTGCCACTCGGCTTCACGTCGGTGGCGCGGATGCCCCGTCGCCGAAGCTGTTTCCGCGCTTCGCTCAGATCAGCGGCCCTGACGGTCAGGGTGCGTGGCTGTCCGGTTGACCCGGTGTAGGTGGCAACAAAGCTGGCCATCGATCAGGTACGGCGCCGGTCAGGGATCACCGACCAGACGTTCCAGTTCCGCCGGCTTGCTGGCTTTGGCAGTGGCCTCAGCCATGCTGATTTCACCTGCTGCCACCAGGTTCGCCAGCGCTTTTTCAAGCGTCTGCATGCCCAGTTCCCCACCGGTTTGGATCTGGGAATAGAGCTGAGCAGTCTTCCCTTCCCGGATCAGGTTGGCCGTCGCCGGGGTGTTGATCATGATTTCCTGTGCCATCACCCGACCGAACTGACCGGGAGCCGGATTCTGGCGGCGGCAGAGGGTCTGGGAGAACACGGCCACGAGACTTCCCGAGAGCTGCACACGGATCTGGGTCTGTTGGCCTGGCGGGAACACATCCACCATGCGATCCACCGTCTGGGCAGCCGAACTGGTGTGCAGCGTGCCGAACACAAGATGACCGGTTTCAGCAGCGCTGATGGCCAGTTGGATTGTTTCCAGGTCTCGCATTTCGCCGACGAGGATCACATCTGGGTCTTCCCGCAATGCCGCACGCAGGGCATTGGCGAAGCTCCTGGTGTCTTCGTTGAGTTGGCGTTGGTGCACCAGGCTCTTATCGCTCTGGTAGACGAATTCGATCGGATCCTCGATGGTGAGGATGTGTTCGCTGCGGGTGTGATTGATGTGATCCAGCAGTGCAGCCAGGGTGGTGGTCTTGCCGGAACCTGTGGGTCCCGTGACCAGCACCAGGCCCCGCGGACGCTTGCTGGTCTCGATCACGACCGGAGGCAGGTTCAGAACCTCGATGCTGGGGATCTTGCTGCCCAGGGCCCTCAGGCAGGCGGCATAACTGCCCTTCTGCCGGTACACGTTCACCCGGAAACGGGCGACGCCTCTGAGTCCGTAGGCGCAGTCCAGTTCCCAGGTCTGTTCGAGGGTCTTGCGCTGGCTGTTGTTCAGCATCGAGAAGATCAGCCTGTTGCAGTCCTCCTCTTCCAGGGGTTCCTCCAGCATCGGGCGCAGTTCGCCGCTGAAACGTCCGTAGGGAGGCTGTCCGGTGGCGATGTGCAGATCGCTGCCGCCTGCTTCGACCAGCTGCACCATCAGGTCTTCGATCATCAGATTCATACCCATCTCCTCACTGGCGTTCCGTCAGGCAGTAGGGACATTCGAGCCAGCTCTCCTGAAGGCCGGCGCCACAACCGCTGCACGTCATTGTGCTGAGGGCCCGGGCTCTCCGCTCGGATTCCAGACCTGAATCCGTGAGGATCATGCGGCCCACCTCCTCGAGGGTGGTGTGGCCCTGTCGCACCAGCTCCAGGCTGTACCTGAGCAGCGTCTTCATTCCCGATTCCAGGGCCAGCTGCCTGATCACGTCGGTGGTCGCCCCCTTGGAGACTGCCGTTGCAATGTCCTCATTCATGCGCAGCACTTCATAGACACCGACCCGGCCCTTGTAACCACTGCCCTTGCAGCGGGGACAGACGGAGGTCCCCGGCGTGTGATGGTGGGCCCGGAAGAAGGTCACCTTCGCTTCGTCGCTTGCCATCAGACCGAAGCGTCCAAGCTCCATCTGGCTGGGTCGGTAGGGCTCCCGGCAAGCGGTGCACACCCGGCGCATCAGACGCTGGGACACGATCCCGATCAGGGCAGCAGAGACCATGAAGGGCTCCACACCCATCTCGTCCAGCCGCGCGATCGTGCTCGGGGCATCGTTGGCATGAAGCGTGCTGAGCACCAGATGGCCCGTGAGAGCGGCTTCGATGGCAGTCTTCGCGGTTTCCAGATCGCGGGTTTCCCCCACCAGCAGCACATCCGGGTCCTGTCGCATGAAGGCTCTCAGGGCTGTCGCGAAGTCGAATCCCTTATCCCGGTTCACCTGGCTCTGAGTGATTCCAGGCAGCGTGTATTCGATCGGATCCTCAACGGTGGAGATGTTGATGCCGGGGTCGTTTCGCTCCGCCAGCAGCGAGTAGAGCGTTGTCGATTTGCCTGATCCGGTGGGGCCGGTCACCAGGATCATTCCGAACGGTTTGGATCCCAGTTCACGCACGAGGTCGAGGGTGATCGGATCGGAGATCAGCTGATCCAGTCCGAGCTGCGTTGAATCGCTGTCCAGAAGACGCAGCACCACCTTCTCGCCGTAACGGCTCGGCAGGGTGCTGACCCGGAAGTCGATCACCCGGTCTCGATACCTGCGGCGGATGCGTCCGTCCTGAGCCTGGCGTCGTTCGGCGATGTCCAGGTCCGCCAGGATCTTGAAGCGGGAGGTGACGGCAGGGATCAGCCGCCCCGGCAGCGGCTCGATGTATTGCTGAAGCACACCATCCTGTCGGTAACGCAGCCGCAGACCCTTCTGCTGGGGTTCGACGTGGATGTCACTGGCGCCGACGGACATCGCCTGCAGCAGGATCCTGTCCACGAGACTCACCACCGGTGAAGCGTCGGCATCCCGCAGACTCGCCTCCAGGTCGATCGTGCCGCTGCTCTGCTCGGCCTGCTCTTCAGGGTCCTCCTCGAGCACCCCATCGACGGTGAATTCCTCCAGATAGGTGGCAGCCGTCTCTTCGACGGCCCGGTCCACCGAGGGGGAGGCCGTCGGGACCGGCTCGACGGATTCGAGGGTCTCCGTCTTCTGGAGTGCGGCCTTCAGATCGCTTTCCAGCGAGCGATGCAGGCGGATCTGCCGACCGTTGCCGGGATGCTGCGCCAGAAACTCGCTTCGATCCTGTTCATCCCAGTGGCTGGGGACGGCGATGTCGAGATGGTCGTCGTCGATCGCAATCGGCAGAGCCCGAAGTGCGCGCCATTGATCCGCGTCCAGACCCGTGCTTCCGTCCTCGAGAAGCTGCCGCGAGCAGCTGAGCTGCTCCGGCCCGGGGACGGTCTGCTGCAGCAACAGTTCCAGTTCCAGCCGTTGCTGAGCCGGTTCTTCGGCATCTGGAATCGGCCGGGCCAGGGTCACGGGCGGGAGGTGAAGTGGAAGGTGCGGGCTTCCGCAACTTGTGGGATGTCTGCGTCGCCCTTCAACATGTCTAGGCAGCAATTCCTGACCGGTCAGCATGAGCGGCGACGCCTCCACCCCAGCGCAGGACCAGAACGCCGAGTCGATGGAGCCTGTCGCGTCCCCAGACGTTCAGGAATCGCCGGTTGAGTCCGGTTCCACCGGAACGGATGTCGATCCTGCCGAGCGCCTGCAGCAGCTGGAGAAGGAGTTGCAGACCCTGCGTGCCGAACACGACGCCCTGCAGAGTCAGTACATGCGAATCGCAGCTGATTTCGATAATTTCCGCAAGCGTCAGAGCCGGGATCAAGATGATCTCCGTCAGCAGCTGGTCTGCTCGACGCTGAGCGAGATCCTTCCTGTTGTCGACAACTTCGAGCGCGCCCGTCAGCAGCTCAACCCTGAGGGTGAAGAGGCTCAGGCCCTCCATCGCAGCTATCAGGGTCTCTACAAGCAGCTGGTCGAAGTCCTGAAGCAGCAGGGGGTCGCCCGGATGGAGGTGGTGGGTCAGGAGTTCGATCCCACGCTCCATGAAGCTGTTCTTCGTGAAGAGAACACGGAGCACCCCGAGGATGTGGTGATCGAGGAGCTGCAGCGCGGCTATCACCTCAACGGTCGCGTCTTGCGCCACGCCATGGTCAAGGTGTCGATGGGACCGGGTCCTTCCGGTGATGCTCCAGCTGCCGACAGCCATTCGGAACAGCCCCAGCCGGAACAGTCCCAGTCGGAGGACTCTTGATGGCCGATTTCTATGAGCTTCTCGGTGTTGCACGGGATGCGGATGCCGACACCCTGAAGCGGGCCTATCGCCGCATGGCCCGTCAGTACCACCCCGACATCAACAAGGAAGCGGGTGCGGAGGATCGCTTCAAGGAGATCGGCAGGGCCTATGAAGTGCTCAGCGATCCGCAGAGCCGGGCCCGGTACGACCAGTTCGGAGAAGCAGGACTCGGCGGTGCCGCCGGAGCGCCCGACATGGGTGACATGGGCGGTTTCGCCGATCTGTTCGAGACGTTCTTCAGCGGTTTCGGAGGTGCACAGGCCGGGGGGCGTCAGCGACGACGTGGTCCTCAGCAGGGCGATGATCTGCGCTACGACCTCACCATCGATTTCGAGCAGGCGGTCTTCGGTCAGGAACAGGAGATCAAGATCCCTCATCTGGAAACCTGTGACACCTGCAGTGGCAGCGGGGCCAAGCCGGGGAGCGGACCCACCACCTGCGGCACCTGCGGAGGGGCCGGTCAGGTGCGTCGCGCCACCCGCACGCCGTTCGGAAGTTTCACCCAGGTGGCGGAATGTCCGACCTGCGGAGGCACCGGACAGGTGATTGCCGATCCCTGCTCAGCCTGCGGTGGCCAGGGAGTGCATCAGGTCCGCAAGAAACTGCGGATCAACATCCCTGCCGGTGTCGACACCGGAACCCGTCTGCGGGTCTCGGGCGAGGGCAATGCCGGCCCCCGTGGCGGCCCTTCCGGGGATCTCTACGTGTTTCTCACCGTGAGGCCCCACCCCCGTCTCAAGCGGGATGGCCTCAACATTCACACCGAGGTGAACGTCAGCTATCTGCAGGCGATCCTCGGTGACACGATCGAAGTGGAGACCGTTGACGGTCCCACCGAGCTGGAGATCCCGGCTGGAACCCAACCCGGATCGGTTCTGACCCTGTCCAACAAGGGGATCCCCAAGCTGGGGAATCCCGTCGCCCGAGGTGATGAACGCATCACGGTCACCGTTCAGCTTCCGAGTCGTCTCTCGGACGCTGAACGAGGGCTGCTGGAGCAGTTGGCCGGTCATCATTCGGCCCGCGGCAAGCAGCATCACCACCACAACAGCGGGCTGTTTGCCCGACTGTTCGGTCAGAAGGGATGAGCAGCGGTTCTCTGGATCTCAGGGGCACGCCCTGTCCGGTGAACTTCATCCGCTGTCGACTGGCTCTCGAAGCCTTGCAGCCTGGTGATCTCCTCAATGTCCAGCTGGATCGCGGCGAACCTGAAGAGATGGTGATCCCCGGATTGCGCGAAGCGGGTCACCGGGTGGAGATCACCGATGACTCCTCCAGCTGGATCGTTCTGCGTGTCGTCTGCGGGGGTTGATCAGCTGTGAGCGATGCCACCGGAATCGTTGTGGCGTTGCAGGCGAATTATCTGGAGGTGGAGCTGGACTCGGCTCCAGAAGGAGTTCCGCCGCGGCTGCTCTGCACACGACGCACCCGTCTGAGCCATCGGGGTGAGCTGGTGCATGTCGGCGATCGGGTGGTTGTCGAGGCGATCGACAGCGTTCAGGGCCGCGCCGTTGTGGCCCGGGTGGATGCCAGAAGCAGCCTGCTGAGCCGACCCCCGGTGGCCAATGCCTCCACCGTGGTGGTGGCCCTCGCTGTCGAACAGCCCGGTTTCGATCCGGATCAGGCCAGTCGGTTTCTGCTCACCGCCGAACGCACCGGCCTCGCTGTTGAACTGCTTCTGACCAAGGCCGATCTGGTGAGCCGGGATCATCTGGAGGCTCTTCAGGTTCGTCTGCAGGGCTGGGGTTACGCACCGATTGCGGTTTCCTCCAGGACTGATGAGGGGCTCGACCGGGTGCGGCAGAGACTCTCAGCCTCGCCGCTGACGGTCGTGTGCGGTCCTTCCGGTGTTGGCAAGAGCAGCTTGCTGAATCGACTGATGCCGCACCTGGCGTTGCGGGTCGGAGCTGTGTCCGGACGACTGCAGCGGGGTCGTCACACCACTCGGCACGTGGAGCTGTTTCCTCTGGCTGAGGGATGTCGCGTTGCGGACACCCCAGGGTTCAATCGACCGGATCTGCCGGATGAACCGAGGGAGTTCGCCCTGCTGTTTCCTGAGTTGCGTCACCAGCTGGATCCCTGGCCCTGTCGCTTCCGCGACTGCCTGCATCGGGCTGAGCCCGGCTGTGGCATCCGGAGGGACTGGGAACGTTATGACCTCTACACAACAGGGCTGGAGGAACTCTCGAAGCTCAGCCGCTCATCCCGGGCAGGTTGAGGTTGAGTCCTCCTGTGAGGTCCTCCATCCGCTGCTTCATCGTGGCGGTTGAGGCGTCGTAGGCCGCCTGCAGGGCTTCCAGGGTGGCGGCTTCGCAGGCGTCCTGACCCTCCTGGAGAAGCGCCGGATCGAGGCGCACCCGCAGCGGCTGCTGATTGCCGGAAAGCCAGATGCTGGCGCGGCCATCGGCACTGCTGCCCTCGATTTCCATTCCGTCCAGTTCCTCCTGCAGCTTCTGGGCGTCCTGCTGGATCTGCTGGGCCTTGCGGAAGGCTTCGGTCAGCTGACCGAAATTGGGTAGTCCGAACCCTGCCATCGTGGTGCTGAGGGAGTCGGCAGATTAAGCCGCTGTTGCGAAACCGAGGCGTTTCACTTCCGGATGCAGAGACAGTGCGTGGCGTTCGTGCACCCGTGCCTGCACGAAACTGATCAACCGGTCGATGTCCATGGCTGTGGCGGCACCGGTGTTGACGATGAAATTGGCGTGCACGGTGGACACCTCAGCGCCACCGATCCGCGTTCCCTTGAGGCCCAGGTCCTCGATCAGCCGACCGGCCTTGAGGGGTTCAGGATTGCGAAACACGCTGCCGCAGCTGGGTTGGGTGTAGGGCTGAGTGCTGGTGCGCTTGCTGAGGTTGTCTGAGGTGATGCGCCTCAGTTCCTGAGGGTCGTGCCCGGGCTCCAGTCGGAAGCGGGCCGAAAGCACCAGCAGGGGTTCGTTCTGCAGGCGGCTGTGGCGGTAATCGAAGGCGAGCTGGTCGCGTGTGAGCTCGAAGCTTTCACCACCGGCCATCGGGATCACCTGAACCGATTCCAGCGATTCAGCTGTGCATCCACCCTGAGCACCCGCATTCATCACGGCGGCACCGCCGACCGTGCCGGGGATGCCGACGGCCCATGCCAGCCCCTGGAGACCGGCCTGGGCGACCCGGCGGGCCAGGGACGGGATCGGTTCCCCTGCGAGGGCCTGGACCAGGCCACTGCGCGCGTCCAACGTCACACCCTGCATGCGGCGAAGGCAGAGGGTGAGGCCGCTCAGGCCCTCATCGTTGATCAGCAGATTGGAGCCGGCGCCGATCACACGGCAGGGCAGATCGTTCTGATGCGCCCAGTCCAGCCATGCGGTCGTCTCCTCGATGGTGGTGGGTTCCGCCAGCCACTCCGCCGGTCCGCCCACACGCCAGGTGGTGAACTCGGCGAGAGGAACCTGCTTGCGGGAAGGGAGACCAGGCATTCCGATCAGGCGGCCACCGGTGTCCTGGACAGTCGTGACCACAGGCTGTTCACATCACCGGCTCCCATGGCCAGAACCAGGTCCTCAGGGCGGCTGGCGTCCCGCACGAGGGAGACCAGCTCATCGATGTTGTCGGCCACGTGGACGGGAAGCTCAGGTCTCAGGGCCCGCACACGGTCCGCCAGGGTGCGGCTGCAGACCCCTGCGATCGGTTTCTCACCTGCGGCATAGACCGGGGCCAGCATCAGCGCGTCACAGTTCTGCAGGGCGAGGGCGAATTCACCGAGGAACTCCTGTGTACGGCTGTACCGGTGGGGTTGGAACACGGCCAGCAACCGACGCGGCGGGCTGGGCAGAGGGCTGCGGCCGCTGTCCACCATCAACCGAGCCATCTCGAGAGTTGCCCTCACTTCGCTGGGGTGATGGGCGTAGTCATCAACGATGTGGCGCCCCTGCCAGGTGCCGCGCAGATCGAAGCGACGCCCTGGGGTCTGCAGCACAGCCAGGCCTCCCATCAGTCGGTCCAGGCTCAGACCTTCCATTCGGCAGGCGGCCAGGGCAGCCGTGGCGTTGCTCAGGTTGTGCAGGCCCGGCATCGGCAGGGTGAACTCACCGACGGCGTTGCCGTTCTCGAAGAAACGGGCACGACAGCGGTCTCCATCCAGCTGCAGAGGCAGGGCGGCGAAGTCGACGTCGTCGCTGTTGCGGACCGACCACCAGGCATCGGCGCGGAAGTGTTCCCGGAGGATCGGATCGTCGTGGTTGGCCAGCAGGCGGCCGCAGCCATTTCCAAAGCGCTGCAGAGTCGTGATCAGGTCGTCCAAACCGCCGTAGTGGTCGGTGTGATCGAGCTCGAGATTGGTGATCAAGCCAAGGCTTGCCTGGAACTTCACCAGTGAGCCATCGGATTCATCCGCTTCCGCGACCAGCAGTCGACCCTGACCGGCATGGCCGTTGCTGCCCAGGCAGGGGACGATCCCGCCGATCACGGCAGTGGGGTCTTCACCGGCCTGATGCAGCAGGGTGGTGATCAGTGAGCTGGTGGTGGTTTTGCCATGGCTGCCGGCCACCGCAATCGACGGCTGCCGGGAGATCAAGGCGGCGAGCAGATCGGAGCGATGCCAGATGTCCAGACCTTTTTCACGGGCCCGCATCAGTTCCGGATTGGTATCGGGGATCGCGGTGCTGATCACCACGATCGGTGCCTGATCGGATGACGCGAGAAGGGCGTTGATGGATGCGGCTGTCTGCTCGGAGAAGATGCGCACCCCGAGTCCGCGCAGGTTCTGCACCGTTGCGTTGTCCCGCGGGTCGGATCCACTCACCGGTTGCCCGCGATCCGCAAGGATCCTGGCCAGGGCTGACATGCCGATGCCACCGACCCCGATGAAGTGCACGGGCTGGCGACTGTCGAGCAGGAGAGCCAAGGAACGCAGTCAGAGGCTTGAAAGATAAGGCAGTCCTTCAGCGTCGTCCTGATTGTTTTGGGACAGATCGACCGTTGCTTTGACCAATCCGGCTGGGGCCAGAACAAGGTTTTTGTTCTTATTTCTGTATGATCTGCGGCCAAAACCCTTCTGCGGCAATCCCGCTTCTGACATGACCCTGCGCGTTGCGATCAATGGATTCGGCCGGATCGGTCGCAATGTGATGCGGGGTTGGCTCAGCCGCGGCGCTGATACCGGAATCGAGATCGTGGGCATGAACTCCACATCCGACCCGAAGACCAGCGCTCACCTGCTGACCTACGACTCGATTCTGGGCAAGCTCGACCCCAGCGTCCAGATCGAAACCACTGACGAAACCATGATCGTCAATGGCAAGGAGATCAAGTTTTTCGCCGATCGCAATCCCCTCAACTGCCCTTGGAAAGACTGGGGTGTCGATCTGGTTCTCGAGTCCACCGGTGTCTTCAACACCGACGAAAAAGCAAGCCTGCACCTCGAGGCAGGTGCCAGCAAGGTGATCCTCACCGCTCCCGGTAAAGGCCCTGGAGTCGGCACCTTCGTCGTGGGCGTGAACGATCACGAATACCGCCACGAAGATTGGAAGATTCTTTCCAACGCCAGCTGCACCACCAACTGCCTTGCACCGATCGTCAAGGTTCTCGATCAGACCTTCGGCCTCGACTGGGGTCTGATGACCACGATCCACAGTTACACCGGTGACCAGCGGATCCTGGACAACAGCCATCGCGATCTGCGTCGTGCCCGTGCTGCGGCCCTGAACATGGTTCCCACCACCACCGGCGCCGCCAAGGCCGTTGCTCTCGTGTACCCCGAGGTGAAGGGCAAGCTCACCGGTTTCGCCATGCGCGTCCCCACGCCGAACGTCTCCGCGGTTGATCTGACCTTCGGTCCTTCCCGTGCCACCAGCGTCGATGAGGTCAAGGCTGTGATGAAGGCAGCCTCTGAGAACGGCATGAAGGGAATCATCAAGTACAGCGATCTGCCGTTGGTTTCGACCGACTACGCCGGCACCAACGAGTCCACCATTTTTGATGCCGATCTCACCTATGCCATGGGCGACAAGGCTGTGAAGATCCTGGCCTGGTACGACAACGAGTGGGGCTACAGCCAGCGTGTGGTTGATCTGGCCGAGGTCGTGGCCCGCAACTGGAAGTGATTCTCAGCGCTCTGGTCTGAGGCCATTCCCTCCCCTCGGGGAGGGTTTTTTCATGCCGATCGGTAGTGATCGAAGCCGGACCCGGACAGTTCAACGGCAGCGTGATCTCCGCTCCAGATCAGGCTGTCTGGATTGGCGGTGATCCGTCCGAATCGCTGACTCCCGGGGAGTGCACTGAGCCATGCTTCCGCCCAGTCCTCAGGAAGGCTGAGCACCAGTTCGAAATCCTCGCCGCCCGTCATGCACCAGCGGTCCCAGGGTTCTCCCAGCGGCCACTGCCCGGGGCGCGGCAGTCGGGCATAATCCAGCTCCGCACCACAACCACTGCTGCTGCACAGTGCCTGAACGGCTGCGAGCAGACCGTCGCTGCTGTCTGTGCCACCGGCACGCCAGGGAAGCTGCGCCGGTTTGCAGTTCACCAGGGCCTTGAGGGCATCAAAGCGGGGAATCGGACGGCGATGCTGAGCAACGGCCGCGGCCTTGAGCGTTTCGGGCAGGTCGCCGTCGGGCAGGTGACGATCGTTCTGCAGCAGCGCCAGGCCAAGCCTGCTGAGGCCGTGAGGCCCGCTCGTCACCAGCACATCCCCTGGTCGCGCCGCGTTGCGGTGCAGTCGCAGCGGACCGAGACGGCCAAGGGCTGTGATCGAAATCAGTCGTTGGCTGCCGGTCGAGCAATCACCTCCCAGCAGAACCCCACCATGCTGTTCGAGTGCGGCCGCGATTCCTTCGTACAACCCATTCACCCAGCTCCACGGTGTTGTTCCCGGAGCCACCAGGGCGACCGTGATGCCGTCGACATGATCGGCACCGCTTGCCGCCAGATCCGACAGGTTGGCCGCCACGGCCCGCCAGCCTGCATCCATGGGGGCGGTGGTGCCGTCACTGAAATGGATGCCATCCACCAGCACATCGGTGTTGACCAGCAACGGACGCGGGTCCGCTCCCAGGCACGCGGTGTCGTCATCCAGCTGGCCGACCGGTGCGAAGCCCGCCAGCCGCCGCAGCAGCTCCGCTTCACCCAGGTCAGCCAGGGTTTCGATCATGCGTGAGATCGGAGGCCGTCGGCACCATCGATCACCTTGATCGATCGGATCCGGTCATCGGTGGTGAGCTCTTCGAGCACATCAAATCCCTCAACGACGTAGCCGAAGGCGGCGTTGCGACCATCCACCAGGTTGAGCCCTGCCGGAGTCAGCTCCGCTTCGTACAGGAACATGAAGAACTGGGACGATCCGTCGTCGATGGCCTGGGCCGAATGGGCCCAGCCCAGGGTGCCGAGCGTGGCGAAGGGCAGAGTCGGCGTCGCCTTGTACAGGCCGACGTCTTCAAAGGTTTCGTTGTAGAGGGTCTCCGGTTCCTCGGGCACGCGAATCTCCAGGGGCACCTGGCGTTCTTGCCCCGTGGCGGGATCGACATAGCCGATCTCCGGTCCCTCGGGATCTCCGCTCTGGATCACGTAGAAGTCCTCGGCGCGGATGAAGGGCAGGTCGTCGTAGAACCCCTTCAACGCCAGATCAACGAAGGCACCTGCCGTCAGGGGGGCGTTGTAGCCATCCACGACGGTGGTGAGATCCCCCTGCGTGGTGCTGATGGTGAGGGTTGCGCGCCCCTGCAGACGCGGCAGGGCATCGAATTCGGCAGGGATCGCGCGCTCGAAGCCGTCCTCCACCAGCAGAGCTTCCACATCACCGATATGGCGCAAGGTCTTGCGTCGATTGGCGATGAATTCCGGTTTGTCAGCGGCTTGAACGGTCTGCTGCAGATCCTCCAGACCGGTGTCCACCTGTGCGAGCAGATCCTCGGCTCTGCTGCGCCGGTCTTCCGGGACCGCATTGAGGATGGTGCTCCGACGTGTGTTCAGGAGCGCCTGACTGCGGCTCACGGCCTTGCCGAGAGCACTCCAGCGCTTGGCCCGGAGGTCATCGCTGGTGAGCTCGAGACGATGCTGCAGGGTGCGGATGTCCTGCTGATCGAAGGGCAGGGCGTCCCTGAGGATCGCGGCCGGGTCCTTCACGGCATTCCCCTGCGGCAGTCCCGCCCAGGCGGGGGTCACCACAAGGAACAGTCCGGTGGTGATCAGGGTGATCAGGAGGGCTTTAAAACGCTGATGGGCCAAGGGGAACCCCAGTGCTGACGGGACTTTGGCACAGCCGTATGATCCCCTGAACCGTCCAGCCGGAATGATCTCCAGCAACGACTTTCGCACCGGCACCACGATCGAACTCGATGGTGCGGTCTGGCGCGTGGTGGAGTTCCTGCACGTCAAGCCCGGCAAGGGTTCCGCCTTTGTCCGCTCCAAGCTCAAGGCGGTGAAGAGCGGCAGCGTCGTGGAGAAGACCTTCCGCGCGGGCGAGATGGTTCCCCAGGCGATCCTGGAGAAGTCCTCTCTGCAGCACACCTACATGGAAGGGGAGGATTTCGTGTTCATGGATATGGCGTCCTATGAAGAGACCCGGTTGTCAGCCGAACAGATCGGAGAGAGTCGCAAGTACCTCAAGGAGGGCATGGAGGTGAACGTCGTCTCCTGGAACGGCAGCCCCCTGGAGGTGGAGCTGCCCAATTCCGTTGTGCTTGAGATCACCGAAACCGATCCGGGAGTGAAGGGTGATACAGCCACCGGCGGCACCAAGCCGGCCATCCTCGAGACAGGAGCTCAGGTGATGGTTCCCCTTTTCCTTTCCGTCGGCGAGAGGATCAAGGTCGACACCCGCAACGACAGCTACCTCGGCCGCGACAACTGATCATCATGCAGCTCGATCACGACCAACTGCATCGGCTTCTTGAGGCGCTCGGTGAGAGCGACATTCAGGAATTCCGTCTTGAGAGCGACGATTTCCGGCTGGAGATCCGGCGCAATCTCCCCACCCAGACCGTGATGACCACGGTGGCTCCGACTCCCGTCGCCGCTGCTGCCCCGATCGTGAGCGAGACCGCTCCCGCGTCCCCTCCTCCGGCCGCGGCTGCCACGCGCAGTGATCTGGTGGACATCACCGCACCGATGGTGGGCACGTTCTATCGGGCTCCTGCCCCCGGAGAGTCTCCGTTCATTGAAGTCGGAAACCGCATCAACGTCGGCCAGACCATCTGCATTCTCGAGGCCATGAAGCTGATGAACGAACTGGAGGCCGAGGTGAGTGGAGATGTGGTCGAAATCCTTGTTGACAACGGCACGCCCGTTGAATTCGGACAGGTGCTGATGCGGGTGCGACCCGCCTAGGGCGTCGTCAGCTCCCAGGCCGCCTGCAGAGCGGCAATCATGCTCTGAGGTCGGGCGATTCCTCGTCCGGCGATGTCGAAACCGGTGCCGTGGTCCGGCGACGTGCGCAGGAAAGGCAGGCCCAGGGTGGTGTTGACAGCCGCATCGAAGGCGAGCAGCTTCACCGGGATCAGCCCCTGATCGTGATAGAGGGCAAGGTATCCATGCGGTGCCGCGTCTTCATCCAGTGCTTGCCAGGCCCGTCCGGCGGCCAGCCAGCAGGTGTCCGGCGGCAACGGACCATCAAGGCGCACGTCCGGGTGCGCCAGCCGCCAGCGGTCCAGGGCGGGTCTGATCCAGTCGTTCTCCTCTGCTCCCAGTTGACCTTCCTCGCCGGCGTGGGGATTGAGACCGGCGACTGCCAGGTGAGGTCTGGGATGAAAACGCTGGCAGAACGCCAGCAGAGCATCGAGTTTGTCGACCAGCACCTCTTCGTTCAGAACGTCGGGTACCTGCTGCAACGGGATGTGGGTGGTGGCCAGCAGGGTGTTCAGCCGCCAGCCGTTCAGGGGAGAACGTGCCGTGAACAGCATGGATGCGTGCGGGCAACCCGCCAGTTCAGCCAGGCGTTCGGTCTGACCGGGATAGATGTGTCCTGCTGCATGCCAGAGATGTTTGGCGATCGGTGCGGTGACCAGGGCGCGCGCGCCGCGGCTCACCAGATGGTCCACGGCGACGGTGAGCCAGTGGAAACTCGCTTCGCCGCTGCGTGCATCACCTTGCCCCGGCTGGATGGGAGCGATCAGTGGTCGATCGTCGATCGTCAGATGCTCCGGATCGGCCAAAGCGGTGCAGCCGAGCCGTCTCAACCGGTCGTGGGTCTCCAGCAGGGTTCGGCGACAGCCCACCAGCATCGGTTTCATCGCTTGCGGCAGCTCTGGAGAGGCAAGCGCCTTCAGCGTCACTTCCATCCCGATGCCCGCAGGATCCCCCAGAGCGATCACAAGGCGTTGGGTAGCGTCGTGGTCGGATGTCTCCATCGCTGTGCTGCGGTTGTTCCTGTTGGGTCTGCTGCTCGTGGGGCTGGCCACGGGGTTTCGAAATCAGTGGCTGACGGTGAACTGGAACAAGATGCTGGGAGACATGGGGTTGCCTGCCGCTGACACCGAGGAGGAACCCATCGATTTCAACCGCCTGATCATCGGTGACCCTGCTACGCCGGCGACGAAGGACTGACGTCCTGCTTCAGACAGTCCTGCAATCCGACGCGGTAGTCGGGATGAAGCAGGTCATAACCGAGACCATCCCGCAGCAGATGATTGCTCACCCTTCGGTTCTCGCTCCAGAAGGAGCGTGCCATGGCACTCATCTGCAGACTGGCCTGCTCGAAGGTCTCCGTCTCCGGCGCGTTTCTGCCGAGCAGTGCACAGGCATGGTCCAGCAGTTCGGTACTGGCGGCCGGTTCATCGTCGACGACATTGACGATGGCGGGATGCAAGCCCTCCTGTGAGCGATGCATCAGGTGCAGACAGGCACCGGCGATGTCCTCGACATGCACCCTGCAGAAAACCTGCCCGGTTTTGTCGATCCGACGGGCCCGACCCTCCTGCACCGTGTTGAGGACGGATCGCCCCGGGCCGTAGATGCCCGGCAGACGCAGGATCTGGATCGGCAGCCCGGAATCCCGCCAGGCCTCTTCGCAGTTCAGACGTCGACGGCTGCGGGCTTGCCCGGGTCGTGCCGGGTCTGTTTCACGCACCCAGTTCCCCTGAGTATCGCCGTAGACCCCAGTGGTGCTGAGATACCCCACCCACTGCAACGGCATTGATTCCAGCTGGGATCGCAGGCAGTGCAGGGCGGGATCCTGTCCTTCCGGTGACGGCGGAATGGTGCTGAGCAGATGGGTGATGCCCTGCAGGGCATCAGGTTGCGGCAGCAGGTCGCGGTCGCTGTCGAACAGCAGGTCGGCATCGGGCCGTGACTGATCGCGTCGTGTGCAGAGCACCGTGTTCCCCAGCCGCCGCAGCAGTGCCGCGAGCATCCGGCCGCTGTATCCCCCGCCAAGAATCAGGACTTTCGCGCTGGCAGGCAGAGCCCGGCTGCGGTTGACAAGCTCATTGAGCATCAGTACACCTGTATCAGTGCTTCGTTGTGGTCATGAGTTCGTCCTGTCTGCGGTCATGCGGTCCGGTGTCGACCGGCGAGGCCGCCGCTGTCCCTCTCTCCATCATTCTGCCTCTGCTCCTCTGCCTGGTGGCTGGGCTGCTGGCTCCGGAGGATCCAGTTGCCGACGCTTCGATCTGTCAGCGGCATCATCCGGCGCCGGTCTGTCGGGTCTGGTGAGGGTTCAGATGGTCTGGAAGGTCAGGTTCTTGTCACCTGTCCGGTCGGCGGATGGGGCCTGATTCGGCTGAGCCCACTGCAGCAACCTCAGAGCCAGACGCAGATCACCATCCATCCAGGCGCGGATCGCCATGGCCCTTCTGGGGTCGTAGAAGCGCTGTCGCCGGTACCACTCGAAGACATCCGAATCAGACTTGTGACCGTTGCAGGACAGACATGCCGGGACACAGTTTTCGGTAACGCTCAGTCCACCTCTGCTGCGAGGAAGGACATGATCAATGGATTCGGAAGGTTTGCCGCAATAAATACAACTTTGACCGGTGTGAGTATGGAGAGATTGTCTCCAACGTCGGACGCGTAATTTCGGGCAGAGTTCGTCAAGAAAAACGGCATCTCTGCTATGCATCCGAGTCAATCGGCTGAACGAATCTTGCCTCGAATGCATGCTCCGTCAATGTGTCGAGCGCTGCAAAAACAAAGGTTTCTCCAGCTCCAGAGGAAAACTTCATCTCTGCTCTTGCTCTCAAGCTGCACGCCATTAAAGTGAATGTTTGTGGGGGGCGTTCACGACGCCATCGTCACCTGCTCACTGTTATCTAGGTCTGTCTCCCGCAGGTCTGATCCGTGTCGTCAGTCCATTCGATGCGGTCACACAGGCGCAGCTGAAACGGATCCGTCCCAGGGGGCATTGGCATGGCCCCGCATCGGGCTGGGAATTCCCACTGGCTGCGGCGGATGCCCTGCAGACGCAACTCGGCAAGCGGTTTCACATCGCTCCGGATCTGGAGCAATGGCTGAGCTGGAGCCGTCACCCTCTGCCGCCGATGCCGTCCCACAGGGATCTGGTGGCGGCGGCCGATCTTCAGCAGGTTCTGCCCGATGGTCGTCAGCCTCTGCGGCATCAGCGCAGCGGTGTGCGCTGGCTGTTGGCGCGACGGGGTGCCTTGCTGGCCGATGAGATGGGTCTGGGCAAGACGCTGACGGCTCTGTTGGCGGCCCGCGCCATGGTCCGCTGCATGGAGGTGAGAGTTCTGGTGATCGCGCCCGTCGGGCTTCATCGCCACTGGCGTCAGGAGGCGGATGCCGTCGGTCTCTCCATTGCGTTGGCCAGCTGGGCCAGGCTGCCCGGGGATCTGCCGCCTGCCGGCACCGTGCTGCTGGTGGATGAGGCCCATTTCGCTCAGTCGATCCGGGCGAAACGCACGGCTGCCCTGCTGCGTCTGGCACGCCATCCCCGATTGCGGGCGATCTGGATGATCACCGGGACCCCGATGAAGAACGGGCGTCCTGCTCAGCTTTATCCACTCCTTGCTGCGATCGATCACCCGATTGCCCGCGACCGACGCAGCTATGAGGAACGGTTCTGCCAGGGCCATTGGCGTGAACAGCGGGGACGTCAGCGCTGGCAGGCGGATGGTGCCAGTGAGCTCGAGGGGTTGAGGCGTCTCACCCGTCCGCTGATCCTTCATCGCCGCAAGGCCCAGGTGCTGGATCTTCCCCCCAAGCAGCGTGCACTGCATCCTGTCGAGCTCACGGAGCGGGAGGCGCTCGGCTTCGATCACCGGGTCGATCTCGTTGTGGAGGACTATCGACACCGGGTCAGGCTCGGTCAGGTGCGCTCCGATGCCGAGCCTCTGGCGGTGCTGACCTCCCTGCGTCGGATCGCCTCGGAGTTCAAGCTCCCCGCCCTGGAGGCTCTGTTGTCACGGTTGCGCTCAGACGGGCAAGCCGTGGTGGTCTTCAGTGGCTTCGTTGATCCGCTGGTGCTGCTGCATCAGCGGGTCGGCGGAGAGCTGCTCACCGGACGTCAGCGTCCACAGGATCGTCAGCGCGCTGTGGATCGCTTTCAGCAGCAGGACTGCGATCTGCTGCTCGCCACCTACGGCACGGGCGGGCTTGGATTCACCCTGCATCGGGCGAGACATGTGGTGCTTCTGGAACGTCCCTGGACTCCAGGAGATCTGGAGCAGGCGGAGGATCGCTGCCATCGGCTCGGTATGGGGGATGGGCTGACCTGCCACTGGCTGCAGCTCGGTCCTGCTGACCAGCTGGTGGATGGTCTGGTGGCCAGCAAGGCCGATCGGATCGATGTCTTGCTTGGACCACGTCGCATCGCCCTCGAGCGTCAGTCTCTGCCTGCCATGGTGCGTTCCTGCCTGCAGGCTGCCTGACGCACACTCAGCTCATGACGCAGCATCGGCTCAACGGCGTCACCCTGTTGTTGCTGCAACTGGATCGCTTGCGCGACGTTCTCACAGGCCTGTGCCGTCCTGCCGAGCAGGTTGAGCACAAGGGCGCGGTCGCTTCGTGCAGCAGGGTCCTCCGGTGTCTCATTCACGGCAGCATCACAGCGATCAAGGACGGCTTCCAGCTGATCTGCCCTGAAGGCCTCAAGACAGCCTGGTGCTGCGGCGTTGTTCTGAGCTGACGTCCTTGTGTCGGGGGGCTCCGGTGCCCGGCAGCCGAAGCTGATCAGGAGGCATGCGGCGATCGGAATCAGCAGGATTCCCCGTTTCTCAGTAGCTGTATCGGTTCTCGTCGAATGTCTCGGAACCGCTGGGAGTGTTGCTGGTTGGTGCAGGGGAAGGTCGGCCACTGGAGATGGAGGTCTGCGAGCTGCCTCCGAACAGATCGCCGAGGAACTGGCCACAGTCGGGGAAATTGCCGGGGTCGTTGACCACCGACTCGGTGATCATCACAGAGGCGTGCTGCGGCGATGTCTTGAACGGTCCTTTTCCTTGGCGCTTGATCACGGCGTAGGCCGCATTCCAGCTCACGGCGTGGTCATTGCCGCTGGAGCGCATGTAGCAGTAGATCTTGGCGCCCTTGTCCTGCTTGCGTTCCGCAGCATCGGCCACGGTGGCAGCGCAGACACCGATCAGGCCGAGGCTGACCAGGGCCGGAAAGGGAGCGAAACCTCGCATGAACCAATGCTGCGGAAACTGGGCCAACGGTATCGATCCGGGCTGCGGTGTCCAGGCGTCTCAGGAGTTTCCAAGGGTCATCGGAGTCAGCAGTCGCACCACCACAGGCAACACCAGCAGCACCGTGATCAGTCGAACCGCGTGCAGGGCTGCCACCGCTGCACCAACGCCGAATTCCGCACCGACCAGACTCATGCCGCTGATGCCCCCCGGGGCAGCGCCCAGCAGGGCGACGACGGGATCAATGCCGAGCAGCCTGCTGCTCCACAGCCCGATCACGATGCCGGTGAGCACCAGGGTGACGGTGATCAGCAGGGCAGGCCGCCAGAGTGCCTGCAGTTGTTCGAAGGAAGCGCGCGTCAGCCCTGTGCCGATCACCGTGCCGATGCCGATCTCCAGCACGGTCCTGGTGCCGCTGGGCCAGTCCGCGCTGTCCAGTCGACCGCTCATGCTCAACAGGCCTGCTCCCAGAAGGGCACCGGCCAGCGGAGCGGCCGGAATGCGGCTGAGCAGAGCCAGCAGCCCGACTGCGGTGCCGGCAGCCAGGTAGATCAACAGCGTGGCGACTGGGTGCATCGTTCGCATCATCAGGCTTCGTCAGTCTGAACTTGAGGCTGAGCAACCCATGTGCTGTCATCGGGCCAGTCGAGACCTGACCGGATGAGCTCATCGGTGTCCTTTCGGATCACGCGCACTGCCGAGGATCTGGCCCAGACCATCACCACCCTCTCCCAGAGGCTGCTGACCCTCGAGCAGCGCGTCGAGGCCATGGAGCTTCAGCTGCGTCAGCAACGTCAGGACGGTCAGACGGTTCCCGAGGAGGAGCGACAGATGCTCGATGGGATTGAACGGATGCTCCGTGAGACCCGCGACCTGCTCAGCACGGAGACGGCGGCAGAGGGCTGGCGTGAGGATGGTTCGTCCCTCGATGCGTCACACCACGGTCAGGACATCGCCGCATAAGGGTGGCGCTTGATGCCAAAATGAAAAGAAAGGCAACTATGGCCTCCACCATCCCTGCCTCAGGTGCTTGCACCTCAACCAATTCATCCCGAACCCTCCACGGTCTGACGGTCATGACGCGATCGGGCTTCGTTGAGGGTGGCCATCAGCTCGAGAAGCTCGAATTCGCTCTGGCTGTCGCCGAAGCTCGCGGTGACAGTGAGCGTTGCAGTTTTCTGCGTGATCAGATCACAGATCTCGGCGGAAACGCAGAAGAGCCCGGCACCTGAACTGAATCAGCAATCAAAGTTCTTGATACTTCTCCGGAGGACTGGAGAAATTCATCCACCGCGGTAAGATATTAACCAAGGGAATTATCTGGAATTTGACGCTCACACTTCCCAAGGCATCAGCTCTCGCGGCTGAGCAACGGCAAGCTCACACATTGGCGGCGAAAGGTTATTTCGAACAAGCGCGCTCTGTTGCTGAATCAGGACAGATCGCCGAAGCAAGTTCTCTGATTCTCAAGGGTCTGGATCGTGAGCGCCGCGCCGGATGCGCAGGCCCACAGGTCATGCAGTTGATCAAACCAAGAGCCTGATCCAGATCTTCAACAAGCGGGTGACCGGATTCGAACCGGCGACGTTCAGCTTGGGAAGCTGACATTCT
>ERZ802830.80-NODE-80-length-83956-cov-36.8449_pt1 | contig 83956 bp, 81 predicted proteins | sample MGYA00345654_ERZ802830 | MGnify/ENA primary metagenome ERZ802830 (study PRJEB30503, sample SAMEA104212375) | marine metagenome | biome: Westerlies Biome; feature: [SRF] surface water layer (ENVO:00010504) within the epipelagic zone...; material: water (ENVO:00002006)...
TTTGGGAATTATCGTTTCTGTATGGCTTAACCCATCGGTGATTGATGATGAAAATCTAGATCATAAAATACTTTTTGATATACACAGAAAAGCAACAGCTCAAGCGATACACAAGGCAATGAAAAACGAACCTAGTATTGATTGGTTATTAGATAATCAAGATAGTATTGTTCATAAATATTATCAAATGGGTTTAGATGGAAAGATATAAGATTTAAAACTCGCGAGAAATAACTTGCCTTAGATTTTTCTCGCGTTTAATTATTTTAGAAATATATCGAAATTATTCAGCTGAAAATTTAATCGTAAATAGGTCTTCGCCAGCTTTTACATGCACAAATAAATTGTGTCCTACTAAACACTTTTTATTACTCTTATTCCCACTCTATTGTTGCTGGTGGTTTTGAAGAAATATCTAAGCAAACTCGGGAGATCTCAGGAACATTATTAATTATTTTTGTAGAAACCTCTTCTAAAAAATCAAATGGAAAATCAAAAGGCTTTGCAGTCATAAAATCAATAGTTTTTACTGCTCTTAGAGTCACAACATTTCCGTAAGATCTTCCGTCTCCTGTTACTCCAACTGATTTGACTGGCATGAAAACCGTAAAAGCTTGTGAAATTTTATTATAAAGGTTTTTGTCGTGTAGCATTTTTATAAAAATGTCATCAGCATTTCTTAGAATATCTGCATAGTCCTCTCTAACTTCTCCCAATATTCTTACTGCTAAGCCGGGCCCAGGAAAAGGATGCCTGTTAATTAATTTTGGCTTAATTCCTAAATCAATTCCTAATTTTCTTACCTCGTCTTTAAATAACTCTCTTAATGGTTCCAGCAATTTTATATTTATATTTTTTGGCAAGCCACCTACATTATGATGCGACTTAATTAAATGTGCTTTATCTGACGAGGCTGCTGATTCTATAACATCAGGATATATAGTTCCTTGCGCTAACCATTTTGCTTTTTTTATTTTTTTTGCCTCACTTTGAAATACATCTATAAATGTTTTACCAATAACTTTTCTTTTTTCCTCAGGATCAATAATGTCCTTGAGTCTATTTAAAAATAATTTAGATGAATCCACATAAATAATTTTAATATTTTTAAAATCTTTAAAACCTTCTTCTACTTGGTTTTTTTCATTAAGTCTTAACAGTCCGTTATCAATAAATATACAAGTCAACTGCTTACTAATTGCTTTATGAATAATTGCTGCAGCTACTGATGAATCAACTCCACCTGATAAACCTAATATCACATGATCATCTTTTACCTCATTTCTTATAGCAGAAATTTGATTATCGATTATATTTTTTGTAGTCCAATTTCCACTTGATTTACAAATATTATTAACAAAATTATAAATTATTTTTCCTTTATCTAATGTGTGGGTAACTTCAGGATGAAATTGAATACCATAAATTTCTTTTTCATTTGATTTTATAGCCGACAATCCCTTTTTATTAGTTGATGCTATAACGGAAAAATTGTTTGGTGATTTTGTAACGCTATCACCATGAGACATCCAAGCTTCGATAGATTTATCTACACCCTCAAATATTTTCACATCTTTTATAACTTTTAGCTCAGCTTTTCCATATTCTCTTGAAGTTGATTCTTGTATAGTCCCATTAAACTTTTTACAAATTAATTGCATTCCAAAACAAATACCCAATATAGGTATATTATTTTTAAATAATATATCAGGCAGATCGTAAGTATTGTCATTTGTTACGGAGTTTGGCCCTCCTGAGAGGATCACGCCGATAGCATTATTGAATGCATTTTTTTTATTTATAGATTCAGGTTGAAGGACTTCACAGTAAGTATTGTTTTCCCTTATCCGTCTTGCAATTAATTGTGTATATTGAGATCCGTAATCAATTACTAAAATTTTTTCTTCGTGCATTATTTATCAATTTGGTAATTTGGAGCTTCTTTTGTGATCATAACATCATGGACGTGACTTTCTTTCATCCCAGCATTTGTGATTTTAACAAATTTTGCTTTATTATGAAGTTCTGTTATTCCAGCGCATCCCAAGTATCCCATGCTTGATCTTATTCCGCCAAGTAATTGGTGAAGTATATTTGCAACACTTCCTTTAAAAGGAACACGACCCTCTATGCCTTCAGGAACAAATTTATCAGATGAGCTTTCAGGATCTTGAAAATATCTTTCACTTGATCCACTTTTCATTGCTCCTATTGAACCCATACCACGATAATTTTTATATGTTCTTCCCTGATACAATTCAATTTCACCTGGAGCCTCAGCCGTTCCTGCGAATAAACTCCCGAGCATTACTGAATCTGCTCCTGCAGCAAGTGCCTTTGATATATCACCTGAAAATCTTATTCCACCATCTGCAATGACTTTAACTGTTGTTCCTTTTGTTGCACTTGCAACTTCAGATATTGCTGTTATTTGAGGTACGCCAACACCAGCTACTATTCTAGTTGTGCATATAGATCCTGGACCAATCCCTACCTTTACAGCATCTACCCCAGCTTTAATTAAGGCTTTTGCTGCTTCTTTTGTTGCAATATTCCCAGCTATTAATTGAATTTTAGGGTATTTTTTTTTAATTAATTTAATAGAATCAATTATCATTTTAGAATGTCCATGTGCTGTATCTATAACCAGAACATCAACTTCTGCATTTATTAAATTCTTAATTCTTTCTTCCATGTCTTTTCCAACCCCAATTGCCGCACCAACTCTAAGTCTCTGAAGATTATCTTTACAAGCATCTGGAAAATCTTTTGATTTTTGCATATCTTTAACAGTGATCATTCCTTTTAAATGAAATTTTGAATTTACAACTAAAACTTTTTCAATCCTATTTTTATGCAGAAGCATTTTAACACTTTGTTTTGAGGCGCCTTCTTTGACGGTAACTAATCTCTCTTTTGGAGTCATTATTGTAGAAACTTTTGGATTAACTTTACTTACAAATCTTAAATCTCTTGATGTAACTATACCAACAAGATTTTTCCCTTCGACAACGGGGACACCTGATATTTTATGTTTTGAAGTTAATTCAATAACTTCTTTTATGGAGCAATCAGGCGACGTAACGACTGGGTCAGTAATCACCCCACTCTCATATTTCTTTACTTTAAGTACTTCTTTCGCCTGGTCTTGTGGAGACAAATTTTTATGAATTATACCCATTCCACCCTCTTGAGCTATTGCAATGGCGAGTTCTGATTCTGTAACTGTGTCCATAGCTGCAGACAGCAATGGTATATTTAGCTGTATTTTAGAAGTAAGGTGAGATTTTAAAGAGGCGTCAGACGGCAATATATTAGAGTGATTTGGCACAAGTAGGACGTCGTCAAATGTTAGTGCTTCTTGAATAACTTTTAGCATACTTAACCTCTCTACAAAACGGTATTATAGGTTTTATTTAGAAAAAGTAAACAAAAGTATGTTTATATTGTATATTTAAAATATTATGGCAATCACAGAGCGAAAGATATTTAGTGTAACTGATATCAATAAACATGTTAAAGAAATCATAGAGTATTCGTTTGATGGTTATACTATGGTTGAAGGCGAGATATCTCAGTTACAAAAAAGCCAATTAGGACATATATATATTACTCTTAAAGATGAAAAATCATCTGTGCGATGCACACTATGGAGCTCAAGAGTTGAAAAAATGGAAGTTACTCCAAAAATTGGCTTAAAAGCTATAATTAAATGCAAAGTTTCTTTTTATGATAAAACTGGTTCCTATCAGCTAGATATTCTAGGAATAACATCTTCAAGCATAGGTAAATTTCATGCGTTATTCGAAAAGTTAAAATTAAAATTAAAAGATGAGGGTTTATTTGATGTAAAATTTAAGAAACTGCTGCCAGAATATCCAAAAACCATATCAGTTATTACATCACTAACCGGATCTGTGTTGCAGGACATTCTTAAAATTTTAGAAAGAAGAGCTCCTGGAATTAATATAGAAGTTTATGGATGCAATGTTCAAGGAGATAACTGCTCAAAAAGTATCATTAATCAACTTATTAGTATTAACAAAAAGAATACTTCTGACATTGTAATCATTGCAAGAGGAGGTGGCTCTTTAGAAGATTTAATTGGATACAATGATGAGTTTTTGGCAAGGCAAATATATAACTCTAAAATACCAGTTATTACAGCAATAGGACATGAAACTGATACTACAATATCAGACCTTGTGTCAGATATTAGGGCAGCAACTCCATCAGAAGCTGCGGAAATTGCTACAAAAAAATCAGTTGATGATTTATTAAATAATATAGATGAATATAAAAAAGCTTTAAGTAATTCTATATGCAGAATTATAGATAATTTTAAAAACGCATTAAGAGAACTAAAAAATATAATTGATAAAAATAATCCTTCAACGAAAATTTATAATTACTACCAAACAATCGATATATTTCATGAAACTCTTAAAACAAAATTACTATCTAATTTAATATCGAAGAGAAATAAAATTAATTCACTAAAAATAAAATTAAAAGGTTCTAACCCAGTCAATAAAGTTGACAAACTGGAGTCGATCTTAATCAACAAAAAGGAACACTTAAAAAGTTTAATTACGAATATTTTAAATCAAAAGAGAAACATTTTAAAATTAAGAGAAAACACTATTAAAGATATTAGTCCATTGAATATTTTAGAAAAAGGATATTCTTTAGTTTATTCCAATAACAAACTATCAAATAAGACTTCTTCTTTTAAAATTGATGAAGAAATTAAAATCCGAGTTATAGATGGTGAAATATTGTCTAAAGTCAATAAAATTAAAAGAAATTAATCTTCTTTCTTCCATTGCCATGGTGTTTCTTTGCATACTATAAAATATATGTATACATTTATTAACAAGATTATTAAAAGTGCTAACGCAGCTCCAATAGACCAAAGTATGTCGTGTGGGTTATTTTGAAATCCAAATTGATTCATTCCCCAGAAACATACTGATGTGAATGCAATCATTATTGCTGCTGCTATGTATTCTCTCACTTCGTTTCCCCTTGATTTTAGAAATTGTTATTATTTTACAAATAATAACAGAATTTTCCAGTGTTTTTTTATTTTGATCCAGAATCTAAGAATTTATCAAAGAATATCTCATTATTAGACATACCTTCTGCTGTAAATTCTTTTATTGCAGCATCTATCATTGGTGGCGGTCCACATAAATATCCTTGGCATTCTTTCATGTTCAACTTACCTTTTTCTATGTAATCTGACTTTAAGAAGTCAGTTACCATACCTCTTGCTCCTTTCCAATCTGATTCTTCTGGCTCCATATTTAAAACATATACAAATTCAAATTTGTAATTTGGATTCCATTTCTTTTGTATCTCTTCTAATTCTGCCTTACTATATATATCATCTTGCGTTCTTGCTCCAAATAGATATATTGCATCTCTTTCAACTTGATCTATTGCTGCTTGTTCCAATACAGCTTTAACTGCACTCATGCCACTTCCGCCAGCAATACAAACCATTGGTCCTTTTGCATCACGGTAATAAAACGAGCCAAATGGTGTTTTTACTTCTAGTTTCTGCCCTGTTGGATCTTTCTCAAATAACCACTTACTAAACCTTCCTTTTGGTACATTTCTTACAAAAAAAGATAACTCGTTTGGATTTTCATTTTGAGGTGCTTTTGCAAAAGAATAAGATCTTGATGACCCTACTTGCTTAACCATTAACTCTGAATACTGGCCTGCAGCACCACTATGCTCTAGACCATCTATACCTATTGTTAACTCCATAATATCATGCGTTAACGGCGTAACCTTATTGACTGTACCTGTGTATGATTTTGTTGCGCTTGCTTTTGCCTCACTATCAATCTCGACTTCAATGCTTAATGGAGTTTTAGCTCTGGACTGACACGCTAATATCATACCATCTTTTAATTGGTCGCCGTCTAACACATAGCTGAAATCAGCAGTGGGTTTTATTTTTCCTTTTGTTAGTTTGCATGCACATGAACCACAACTTCCAACTCTGCAATCATGCGGGAATGCAACACCAGCTTTAAGTGCAGCGTCAAGAACGTTTTGCTCAGGCTCGACTTCGAACTTGAACTGATCAGAATTTAAGCTTACTTCCTGAGGGCCTTTTTTTTTGCCAAATCCAAACATATAAATATAGTAATTCCTTGTGTCTAATACACTAACTTAATTAATTAATAATAAATTTCCAGTACGCAAAACCTATGCTGAGTTAATGCCCACGCCTCTTAATGTTCCAGAATCTACATCTTCTTTTGTAGGTAAACAAGTGTATGGAACTATAGCTTCTTTGCTTGTTGAGGGATGGCTTTTAACAGCTTCATACCACTCGCTAACTTTTGCTCTAGAAGATATAACGTCATTGCCTGAAATTTCTAAGGCATTGGTACATGACATCCAATGAATATCGGCTAAAGAAAACTCTCCACAAATATAAACGCCTTTCTTTAATTTTGGGTCTGGTGGGTTTGCTAATATATTCTCTAGTATATCAAATGCTTTATTAACAGTATCAATATTGCCGCCTGATCCTGTTAACATTCCGTAAGCTTCCATCTGAACATAATCAGTTGCGATGTGAGCATATTGATACATGATTGCTCTAATAACCCCATTTCTTGGGACCAATGATGGGCCAAAACCTTTATCATCTAAATAAGACAATATTGCATTCGGGCCATAAACAACATTATCCAAATCTTTTAGAACTGGCGCACTATGAAGAGGTGAAATATCAGCCGCTTCTTCACCACTACTAATTTTATGAGTTTCAATATCTACACCTTTTTCAGCAGCTGTCTGTAATGCCTTAGCTGTATTTATACAACTTGGATTACCATATAATTGCATCGCCGATGCTAACTTATCACCGATCATATTTCCCTCCTAAGAGAATACTATTTAAAATTGTTATTCTATTTTTAAAGCCCCAGATGGACACTCAGAAACTACATCTGTTATTTTATCTTCTGACGCAGCAGATGTATCAATAACAAATTTACCATCTTCTATTTTAAAAACTTCTGGTGCTCCTTGAACACACTTCCCAGCATGAATACAAACACTTTCATCCCATGATACTTTCATATCGTTCTCCTCTCTTTTTTAAACTTCGACCTTTATTTTACCGAAAAATCCAAACTCTGCAAAGCCTTATATATGTATATAAAGTGATATATTGATGTAATTAAGAATTTTTGAACTTTAGACTTATAGAATTAATACAAAATCGTTTGAAATTAGGGCTTGGCCCATCATTAAAAACATGTCCTAAATGACTTTTACACTTTGAACATTGAACTTCCACCCTAGTCATGCCATGACTTGTATCTTTGATATATAATATATTTTCTTTTATAACTGGCGCTGTAAAGCTTGGCCAGCCTGATCCTGAATCAAACTTCTCGTTTGAACTAAACAACTGATTTTTACAACATTTGCAAAGATATATACCGTCTTTGAAGAATTTATCATAGTTTCCTGAAAAAGCAGGCTCTGTTCCTTTTTCTCTACAAACAAAAAACTCTTCTTCTGTTAATATGCTTTTCCAATCTTTTTGCATTCACACCTAGAGGTTTATTAATTCAAGCCCTTCATTGTAAGTTTAATTCTTCCTTGCCTGTCTATCTCAAGAACCTTAACTTTAACAACTTCTCCTTCTTTAACCTTATCCGTAACATTTTCTACTCTTTCTTCGCAAATTTGTGAAATATGAACCAAACCATCTTTACCTGGAAGTAATGTAACAAAAGCTCCAAAATCCATAATTTTTGCAACCTTACCTTCGTAAACTTTATCAACCTCTACATCTGCTGTTAATTGCTCAATTTTTGCTTTTGCAAGCTCCACTGCATCCTTGTCAACAGCTGATATTTTTATCATACCTGTATCATCAATATCTATTACTGCGCCAGTTTCTTCTGTTAACGATCTTATTGTTGCCCCACCTTTTCCTATAACATCTCTAACCTTATCTGACTTAACCTGGATTGTAACGAACCTTGGTGCATTTTCTGAAACCTCATTTCTTGAAGACTGAATTACTTTGTTCATTTCACCTAAAATATGAATTCTTCCATCTTTAGCTTGAGCAAGTGCAATTTTCATTATTTCTTCGGTAATACCGTTAATTTTTATATCCATTTGAAGGGCAGTTACACCATCATTAGTTCCTGCAACTTTAAAATCCATATCTCCTAGATGATCTTCGTCCCCTAATATATCTGACAAGACGACAAAATCACTACCCTCTTTAATTAAACCCATTGCTATACCAGCAACTGGAGCAACTATTGGTACACCTGCATCCATTAGAGATAAACTTGAACCACACACACTTGCCATAGAACTTGATCCATTTGATTCTGTGATTTCTGAAACAACTCTTATTACATATGGAAATTCTTCGGGAGATGGCAATACTGGGACTATTGCTCTTTTTGCTAATTTTCCATGACCAATCTCTCTTCTTTTTGGAGATCCTACAAATCCTGTCTCACCAACTGAGTATGGAGGGAAATTATAATGAAGCATAAATTTATCTTCATATTTTCCATCTATTGCATCAATTATTTGCCCATCTCTGTCTGTGCCTAATGTTGCAACTACTATGGCTTGGGTTTCACCTCTAGTAAATAAAGCGCTACCATGTGTTTTTGGGAGCATATCAACTTCGATACTAATATCTCTAATAGTTTTATTATCTCTTCCATCAATTCTAGGTTTGCCAGCAATAATATTTTTTCTTACAACGTCTTTTTGAAGATCATGTATTGAATTTTCTATACAATCTTTCTTACACTCATCTGTTTTATTATATTTCTCAATAGCACTTTCTTTAATTTCTGAAATTTTAATATTTCTTTCAGCTTTATCTGATATCAAATATGCTTCAGTAATACTATCTTTATAATGGTCGTAAACCTCTTTTTCTAACTTTTCATTTTCATTTTCTGGCTTGACCCAACCATAATCTTTTATGCCAAATTCTTCTGCAAAATTATTAATTTCGTTAATTAAACTCTGCATCTCTTTGTGACCAAAAGAAACCGCTCCAAGCATAACTTCTTCACTAAGCATTTTTGCTTCTGACTCGACCATCAGAACCCCATCTTTTGTTCCTGCAACCATTAAATCTAATTCTGATGTTGATAATTCTGTTTTACTAGGGTTTAAAATGTAAGAACCGTCTTGATATCCTATTCTTGCAGCACCTAATGGACCTTGAAAAGGAACACCAGCAATTTTAAGTGCTGCTGACGCACCAATTAAAGATGCAATATCAGCATCAACTTCAGTATTTAAACTCATGACGGTACAAATAACTTGCACTTCATGAGTAAATTCTTTTGGAAATAATGGTCTTATTGGTCTATCTATTAATCTAGATATTAAAGTTTCTTTCTCTGCAGGTCTGCCTTCTCTTTTGAAAAAACCACCTGGTATTTTACCAGCAGCATAAGTTTTTTCTTGGTAGTTAACAGTTAATGGGAAAAAGTCTCTTGATTGGCCATCATTTTTTGCTACTACTGTTGTTAATACAACTGTTCCTTCAATATTAACTAGTACTGCCCCATTTGCTTGTCTAGCAATTTGACCCGTTTCTAATATTACTTCATGATTTCCGTACTGGAACTTTTTTTTCAATGGTTTCATTATTTTCTCTTAGGTTATCTTCTTAGACCCAAAGATGAGATTATTGTTTGATATCTTTCAATATTCTTTCTTTTTAGGTAATCAAGTAGCTTTCTTCTTGTGTTCACCATTTTTAACAATCCATGTCGCGAATGATGGTCTTTTTTATGAACGCTAAAATGATCGCTAAGAAAATCAATCCTTTTTGACAATAACGCTATTTGTATTTCAGGAGACCCTGTGTCTGAAGATCCCTTCTGGTATTGCTCTATAACTTTACTTTTTTCTTCTGTTGATAATGCCATAATTTCCACTTATTCTTTAATTTAAGGCCGCATTCTATCACGTTATATTAATCATACAAACATTAAGTTTTACACTAATATTTTTTTTGGTAATAGCTCTAGGTTTTTATTAATTTCACCTATTCCCATAAAAATATTATCCGGATTGTAAATTTTAACAACTTTACATGCTTTTTTGTTAATTTCTACCTTATTGCCATGCAAAATCTTTTTTGTGTCGTTCTCAGAAATATGACATGAGGGTATATTTTCAATTAATAAATCAATATTTATTATATACTTATTATATATTTCTTCATCTGAACTTAATAAAAAGTTATCTAATTTTACCGTTTTTGATAATTCAATGTCATTTATTTTAGTTCTTACTAACTTGGCAACTAAAGCTCCACACCCAATTTCTTTTCCTATTTGTTCTGCTAATACTCTTATATATGTTCCTTTTGAGCATTTAACATTTAAAGATAAATGATTTTCATCATAAACTTTTAACTTAATACTATGAATAGTAACTAGCCTGCTTGGTCTGTCAATCTCTAAACCTTTTCTAGCGTATTCATATAAGCGCTTTCCATTATGTTTTAACGCAGAGTACATTGGTGGAGTTTGTTTTATTGTACCCATAAATTTTTTTTCAATTTTCTTTAGATCTATATTTTTTATGTCCGTAAAAAAATTATCACAAGTAATTTCTCCGTCTAAATCTCCAGTTGTAGAAGCCTCACCTATTCTAATTAAAACATCATAAGATTTGTCAGCGTTAAGAAACATTGAGCATAATTTTGTAGCTTTGTTAAAAAATATTATTAAAAGACCACTCGCTAAGGGATCCAATGTTCCAGAAAAACCAGCTTTTTTTTGGTTTAACTTTTTTTTTACTTTTTTAAGGGCATCGTTAGATGAAATTCCTGAAGGTTTATTTAAAAGAATGCAACTTTGATTAAAATTTAACATTGCTAATTCAAACTTTTATTTATTAACTCTTCCAAATCAAAAGCTTTTGACTCAGTATCATCGAAAATAAACCTTAAGTTTGGTACAGACCTTAAATTTGAGCTCTTAGATAACTTTCTTTTAAAAAATAATTTTGAAGAATTGATAGCTTTTGTTAATGATTCTATTTCGTCTTGGTTCTTATTTTTATGATTAAAAATAATAAAATAAATTTTTGCATGTTTAAGATCTTTAGAAATTTCTACATCAGTTATTACAGCATCTTTTATTCTAGGATCATTAATATCACTTTTAATAATTTGAGCTATCTCTTTTCTTATAACTGAGCCTATTCTATGTATTCGTTGATTATCAGAATCATATTTCATTATTCTATTTGTCTTGCGACCTCTATTCTTTGGAATACCTCAATATTATCACCAGGTTTTACATCATTATAATTTTTAACAGCTATTCCGCATTCTGTACCTAATTTTACTTCTTTTACATCATCTTTATGTCTTCTGAGTGACTCAAGCTCACCCTCATAAATTACAATGTTATCTCTTAAAACCCTTATCGGGTTACCTTTTTTCATTATACCCTCAACTACTTGGCAACCTGCAACAGCTCCCATTGCTGAAGATTTAAAAACATCCTTAACTTCAGCGAGTCCTAAAATTTCTTCTTTAGTGTCAGGTGAAAGTAATCCACTCATTCCAGCTTTAACATCATCAATCAAATTATAAATAATACTATAATATCTTAAATCAATTTTTTTCTCGTCTACTGACCTTTTAGCTTGACTGTCAGCCCTAACGTTGAAACCCAAAATCATTGCATTTGATGCTTCAGCTAACGCTATGTCTGACTCATTAATTGCTCCTGCAGAGGAACTAATAATTTTAACCATAACTTCGTCTGTATTTAATTTTAAAAGAGATTCACATATAGCTTGTGAGCTACCTTGAACATCGGTTTTCAATAATATGTTAAATGTTGGAATTTCACCTTTCTTTAAATTACTAAATATATTGTCTAATGTTGGAGCTTGATATTGCGAGGCAAATTTATTATCTCTAATTTTTGTCTTTCTAAATTCTGCTATTTCTCTTATTTTTTTATCATTTACAGCTGACAAAACCTCGTCTCCAACTTCTGGGGCTCCTGATAAACCTAAGATCACAGCTGGAGTTGAAGGTGTTGCATTATCTATTCTTTTTCCACTTTGATCAATCATTGCTCTAATTCTACCAAACTCTTTTCCACATAAAATATTATCACCTACATTCATACAACCTTTCTGTATTAAAACAGTTGCAGTTGCTCCTTTTCCTTTATCTAGAGCAGACTCTAATACAATACCTGTAGCAGAACCTTTTGATATAGCTTTAAGCTCAAGCACCTCAGATAGTAAAGATATTGATTCTAATAAATTATCAATACCAGTCCCTTCCTTTGCTGAAACCTCTACAAAAATATTTTCACCACCCCACTCTTCTGGAATAACCTCATATTTTGTTAATTCTGTTTTTACATTTTCTACATTTGCTCCTTCTTTATCTATTTTATTTACAGCAACTATTATTGGAACTCCTGCAGCTTTAGAATGCTCGATAGCTTCTATAGTTTGAGGTTTTACACCGTCATCTGCAGCCACTACCAAAATTACAATGTCTGTACAATTTGCTCCACGAGCCCTCATAGAGGTAAAAGCTGCGTGCCCAGGAGTATCAAGAAAGGTTAGTAAACCATGCTGAGTTTCAACTTGATAAGCTCCAATATGTTGGGTAATACCTCCAGCTTCTCCAGAAGCAACTCTACTTGCTCTAATATAATCTAATAACGATGTTTTACCATGATCAACATGTCCCATAATTGTAATAGTTGGAGGTCTAGATTCTAATTCATATTTATCTTCGGGCTCTATCGTTAATAAGTTTTTTTCAATATTTTCGAAATCAATAGTTTTTGCTTTATGACCCATTTCTTCTATAACTAAAGTAGCTGTATCCTGATCTAATGATTCGTTAATAGTTGCCATAACACCCATTTTCATAAGAGTTTTTATAACTTCAGCTGATTTTACAGATATTGCTGATGAAATTTCTGAAACAGAAATGAATTCTCCCAGCTCAACAGTATGAATCACAGGTTCAGTTGGTTTTTCGAATTGGTGTTTTTCATCGCCATCACCTTTGACTTTCTTAGGTGATTTTCTTCTAATAACTCTATTTTCATCCGATATATGGATTTTTTTTCTTCTGCTTTTAGATTTTATAACAACATTACTTTTTTCATTATTAACAAATTTTGTTTTTAGTTTCTTTTTTTTCTTTTTATTATTATTTTCAGAGCCAGAATCTTCTTCTATAGAAGGGTCTGGCAATACAATATTTTCTTTTTCAGAAACTTGTATATCTTTTTCAACACTAACGCTATCTTCACTCTCTAAAGAATTGACTTCATTCCTGATATTACTATCTTCCTGAGGTTCGCTGCTGGAAATTTCTTCTAAATTTTGTTCCTTTTTTGGCTCTAGTTTTTCTGTTACCTGATTATTTTTTTTGGAAAAAACTTTTTTCTTTCTTACTACAACTTTTGTTTTTTGTTTTTGCTCTTCTTTATTTTCTTCAGTATGAATTTCTTTTATTACCGGTGTTGAATTTTTTTTTATATTTTGATTATTTCTTACATAATTTAATAATTGCATTTTTTCATCATCACTAATTAAGTCATTCTCATTTTTTTTATTTACACCAGCTAGCTCTAACTGATCCATTAAACGATTTACAGGTAGTCCAACTGTTTTTGAAAAATCTTTAACCGTGATATCTGTCATTTTTTATTTTGTTCCTTCTAGCATAGGTGCTCTTGCTGTCATAATTAATTTACCAGCTACTTCTTCAGTCATATTTGTAATTGGCATCAACTCATCTATTGATTGATCTGCTAAATCATTAATTGTTATTATTCCCCTACATGCAAGCTCAAAAGCTAAGTCATTTGTCATGCCTTGCATTTCTAGTAATGCTTTTGATGGCTCAGCATCCATATTTAAAGATTCAGGATTTATTGCCTGCTTTAGCAAGTAATCTCTAGCTTTATTTCTTATTTCTTCAACAATATTTTCGTCGAGCGCTTCAATTTCCGTCATATCCTTTGGTGGAGCGTACGCAATTTCATCAATACTTGAAAATCCTTCTTGAGATAAAACTATAGCAATTTCTGGTGTAATCTCTAAATGCTTGACAAAATTTTCGCTGATTGCTTGAGTTTCAGCTTCGCTCTTCTCGTCAACTTGACCCTCTGTCATAACATTTAAGTCCCACCCTGTTAATTGACTTGCAAGTTTGACATTTTGCCCACCTCTGCCAATTGCTTGTGACAATTTCTCCTCTTCTACTGCAATATCCATACTTTTAGAGTCTTCATCCATTACTATAGATAGCACAGTTGCGGGTGACATAGCATTTATGACAAATTGTGCTGGATTTTCATCCCATAATATAATATCGATTCTTTCCCCAGCTATTTCATTGGAAACTGACTGAACCCTTGATCCTCTCATACCAACACATGCTCCAACAGGATCCAATCTTGGGTCGTTAGATTTTACAGCTATTTTTGCTCTAACACCTGGATCTCTTGCAGCACTTAAAATTTCAATCAAGTCTTGCCCAACTTCAGGGACTTCCATACTAAATAAATTAATCAAAAATTCTGGGTGTGTTCTAGATAAAAATAATTGCGGGCCCTTTGCTTCTGCTCTAACTTCTTTTAGAAAAGCTCTAACTCTATCTCCATTTCTAATTGCCTCTCTTGGAATAAGGTCATCTTTTTCTATAAAACCTTCAGTGTTATTTCCTAAATCTATTAAAACACCGTTATGTTCTACACGTTTAACAATACCCATTATTAACTCACCAACTTTACTTTCAAAAGATTCTACAATTCTTAGTCTCTCTGCCTCTCTAACCTTTTGAACTATAACTTGTTTAGCAGTATGTGCAGCTATTCTTCCAAATGGTACAGATTCTATTTCTTCTTCAATTGAATCACCTATCTCTATTTCATCATGTTGTTTTGTTGCGTAAGCATGCAGTATCTGAGCGTCTGGTGAAGTAAATTCTGGGTCATCATCAGATAGAACAATCCATCTTCTATATGTTGTATAATCTCCAGTAACTCTATCTATGGAAACTCTAACATCAACTTCTTTGGAATATTTTTTTCTTGTAGCTGTTGCTAAAGCAATTTCTATTGCATTAAAAATAATTTCTTTATCTACACCTTTTTCATTTGAAACTGCATCAACTACATTTAAAATCTCTTTACTCATTTTAATCTCTCCAGATTATATCTTTAATCTTGCGCTATCTATAGAATCATATTTAATTTCATAACTTTCTTTATCGTCATTAATAACCACGTGATCATCTGTTACTCTTACTATAATACCTCTAATATTTTTCCTACTTTTTACTAACCATTTAAGCTTTACTTTTACACCTTTATTAAGATACCTATTAAAATGATCTTGTGTTATTAAAACTCTATCAAATCCTGGCGAAGAAACTTCTAATACATAGTCAGGGTCGCATAGCTCCTCAGTATCCAGAAGATGAGACACTTGGTAACTCACTTTCTCGCAATCATCAATTCTGATACCCTTCTCACTATCTATATATAATGTAAATTTTAAAGAATTATTTTGCTGTCCAATACTTAAACCCCACATATCATATCCCAATGATGATACAATTGGTCTTACCAACTCTGTAATTTCATTTTTCAATTAATATCTACCTACCTATTCTTAATAATTTAACTCTTAGACGAAAAAAACCCCATATAGGGGCTCTAAAAAATTCCCTTAAAAGGGACCTAATAGTATCTAACAATTTACTTCTTATAGTATATTTTGGAAAGCATCAAACATCAACATATTTAAAAATGTCATTATTTTCATATATTTCCAGTGAAACTTTACAAATATATTTAGTTATTAAAAATAGTGTTCGAATCTAATTTTCAGCCTGCTCTCTAAGGTTTCTTTTTCGCTCGTTAGGATCTAAATATCTTTTTCTAAGTCTAAGGCTTTCTGGCGTAACTTCTAAAAGTTCATCCTCATTTATGTATGACATCATTTGTTCTAAAGACATAATTCTTGGAGGAACTAATGTGACAGCTTTGTCGGTTCCAGATGCTCTGACGTTTGTAAGTTGTTTTCCTTTTAAGACATTAATAGCTAAATCATTTTCCTTGCTGTGCTCCCCAACTATCATTCCCTGATAAACTTTTGCTTGAGGCTCTACAAACATTATTCCACTTGACTGTAAATTGAAAATTGCATAAGCAACCGCAGTTCCAGTTTCTGTAGATATTAAAGCACCATTTCTTCTAGAACCCATTTCACCTTTAAATTTTCCGTATGAATGAAAGACTCTGTTAATAACTCCAGTTCCTCTCGTATCAGTTAAAAATCTACTTTGGTATCCAATTAATCCTCTCGATGGAGCTAAAAATATTAAACGCACTTTATCACCTTCAGCTGATTTCATATCAATCATTTCGGATTTTCTTTGATTCATTCCGTCAATAACGGTACTAGAAAACTCTTTATCTACGTCTATTGTTACTTCTTCTATAGGCTCAAGCTTATTATTTTCTGAATCGGTTTTATATAATACATTTGGTCTTGAAACTGTTAATTCAAATCCCTCCCTTCTCATTTGCTCAACTAAAACTCCCAGCTGAAGCTCGCCTCTACCTCCAATTTCAAAAGCATCTTTGTTATCATTCTCAGAGAATGTTATAGCTACATTAACTTCTGCTTCAGCCATAAGTCTCTCCCTAATAACAGTTGATGTTACTTTTTTTCCTTCTAAACCTGCTAACGGTGAATCGTTAACTAAAATCGTTACTGACATTGTAGGTGGATCTATTGGAGTAGATTGAATTGGGGTTGACACTTCTGAATCACATATGGTGTCTGCAACTGATGTTTTAGTTAGGCCAGCTATACAGATTATATCGCCAGCATGGACTTCATTTACAGGAACTCTTTCAGCACCATTAAACCTTAATAATTTCGTTAGTCTTCCTGTTTCGACAGTTTCTCCATCTAAGTTTATTGATTTAACACTATCATTAACTTTTGCTGAGCCTTGCTCCACTCTTCCTATTAAACATCTACCAAGATATGGATCTGAGTCTAAAAGTGTAGATAACATTGCAAAGGGTTTTTCTGCTTCTATTTTAGGAGGAGAAACATAATCTAATATTAAGTTTAAAAGTGCATGCAAATCTTTTCTTTCGTCAGTAAGTTCTGCGACACACCAACCATCTCTTCCTGAGGCATACATTATTGGAAAATCTAATTGCTCATCATTTGCATCTAAAGAAACAAATAAATCAAATACCTCATCAATAACCTCATCTGGTCTTCCATCAGGTCTATCAACCTTATTAATTATAACTATTGGCTTTAACCCTTGAGCTAAAGCTTTTCCAAGGACAAACTTTGTCTGTGGCATTGGTCCTTCTGCAGCGTCTGTAAGAAGAATTACACCGTCAGCCATACCTAAAACTCTTTCAACTTCTCCACCAAAATCGGCATGGCCAGGTGTATCTATTATATTAATTCTAGTTTCTTTCCAATTTACAGATGTAGGCTTAGCAAGAATCGTAATACCTCTTTCTTTTTCTAAATCCCCTGAATCCATCAATCTTTCTTCCACCTGTTGATTTTCCCTAAATGTACCACTCTGCTTTAGAATGGAATCAATTAAAGTAGTTTTGCCATGATCAACATGAGCGATAATAGCGATGTTTCGCATATCTTCCGACATAAGCACCTATAAAATAATAAAAGAATTTAATTGGTAGCGGAGGTAGGATTCGAACCTACGACCTTCGGGTTATGAGCCCGACGAGCTGCCAGACTGCTCCACCCCGCACCGTATGTATGGAGTTTACTTAAGTAATATAATTTATCAAGTAAGTATCTCAAAAACATACTTGAAAATAGAATCTGGAAACAAGAATACCAATATAATTGAAGCAGGAATTAAAGATAAAATAAATAAACTAAAATTACCTCTGACATTTATTAGACTATTACTGCCACTCTCAAAAAACATAAACCAAATTACTCTGAGGTAGTAATACAAGCCTATAACTGTCATTAAAACAACAACAACCGCTGCTAATATTAATCCTCTGTCTACTAGTGCATCAAGAACAAGATATTTAGCATAAAAGCCAATAGTTAATGGTATGCCAGCAGTTGATAACAAAGTTATCATTAGCAAAATTGAAACATATCCTGAACGAGAAGAAAAGCCTTTGAAGTCATTTATATAAATCAAATCAAATTTCTTAGATGATATAAAAGTTACTATTGATATGGCAGAAACTATGGTGACTGCATATGAGATTACATAAAAAGCTGCTATAGAAAAATTATTATTAATTGCTGAAAAAATACCTAAAAATATAAATCCTGCATTAGCAACACCAGAATAAGCTAACATCCTCATAATTTTTTTTTGAGCTAACGCAAATAAATTACCCACGAGTATAGAAAATATTCCTAATAAAAGAAGTAGTTTTGAAAAGTTATCGTTATTAATAATAGGGTTATCCTCAAGGAATCTATATGTTAATACAAAAAAAGCAATTTTAGGAATTGAAGCAATAAAATTTGTTATTGGTAATGGCGATCCTTCATAAACATCAGGTAACCACATATGAAAAGGAGCTACTGCAAATTTAAAAGCAACACCAATAAATATTAATACGTATGAAAATAAGTATAAATTTGATTCATCGTATGAAATTAAGTATTTAGAGATATCTGAAATTGATAAAGTACCAGTAATGCCATATAAATAAGAGAATCCAAACAATATGATACCTGATGCAATAGTACTTAATACAAAATATTTGATTGCTGCTTCACTAGATAAAATACTTGATCTATTTAAAGCAATTAAAGAATATAAGCTTAATGAAGATAACTCTATCCCAAGGAAAAGAACTATTAAATTGTTTGAAGATATAATTATAAAACAGCCTAATAAGGCAAAAATTAACAAAGAATAAAACTCTCCTGTAATTATCTTTTTATCTTTTAAATAATTTCTAGATATCAATATTTGTACTAAAAATATGAAATAACAAATATGTTTAAAAAAATCTGTCACATTAGTTTTTATAATAGAGTTATTAAAAAGAAGTGAAGAAGTAATAGTTTGGTTCTGAAGACTGACTATAAAGGCTACTATAACTGATAATACAGCTAAGTGAAAAACGTACTTACTTGAAAATTTAAATAACCCGGCCAATAATATAACCATAGACATTATAAATAATATAATTTCTGGGATAAAGTTTAATAAACTTGTAATTGTATTTTCTATAATCATATTTTTAAAAGTAAATTATTAGTCATATTTTCTAATGTAACGTTCATAAAACTAATTATATAATCAGGATAAAAACCAAGTATAAGTACAATAATAGCCATAGTAAAAAGAAGTATTTTTTCAATAAAATTTGCATCAACACATTCCTCTAAATTAACTTTAATTTCTCCATAAACAACTCTTTTTACAAGCCATAATGAATAGACTGCTGATACTATTAATGTAGTTGATGCTAAAAAAGCATAAATATAATTTGCTTTAAATGATGACATTATTATCAAGAGCTCGCCTACAAAACTTGATGTACCTGGTAATCCGCAATTTGCTAAAGCAAAAAATACAAAGAACCAACTATATATTGGCATTTGGTTTAATATTCCGCCCAGGTCAGATATTTTCTTTGTTTTGTATCTGTCGTAAATTGATCCAACGCATATAAACAATGCTGCTGAAACAAAACCATGAGAAATAATTTGATACATACTACCAGAAAAACTAATAACCAGATCATTGTTATTAGACGTATTATCAAATAGCTGAAAAATTATAAAAAATCCTAATGTAACAAAACCCATATGTGAAATTGAAGAATATGCAATTAGTTTTTTCATATCATTCTGAGTAATAGCAACTAAACCTACGTAGACTATTGCGATCAAAGACAAAATTATAAAAAATATATCTAATGATTGAGCTCCCATAGGGACTACTGGGATGACATATCTTATTAAACCATATGCACCTACCTTTAATAATATTGCCGCCAAAACTACTGAGCCAGATGTAGGAGCTTCTACATGTGCATCTGGTAACCAAGTATGAAAAGGAAACATTGGTATTTTAATAGCAAAAGCTATAGCCATTGCAATAAAAAGCCACTCTTGCTCCAATAATGAGAAATTTGTATTGTAGAATGAAATAACATTAAATGAGGATATTGAAGAATTTATATATAAAAAAGATACTAATAGTAATATTGAGCCAAGAAAAGTATATATAAAAAACTTAAGAGATGCATATATTCTGTTAGATCCACCCCATATACCAATTATTAAAAACATAGGTATAAGCAAAGCTTCGAAAAATATATAAAATAATATAGCATCAAGCGCAGAAAAGACACCTATGGTGATACCGTTTGCGATAAGAAAACTAGCATAGTATTGATTTCTTTTTTTGACTGTTATTGTAGAATTATACAAAGATACTATTAAGAAAATAATTGTATTTAACAATATTAATAAAACTGATATAGCATCAACACCTAGAAAATAATATATATTCAGAGATGGAATCCATTCAATATTCTCAATAAACTGAAAATTTGATTTGCTTTGATTAAAACCTAGCAGCAGATATACAGATAACAAAAAAACAATAAAATTTATAAATATATTGTATGCATTTATGATATAAATTTTCTTATTATAAAATAATAAAAATAAACCTGAAATTATAGGAATCCATATTAATAAAGATAAAATATTTTCTATCATATTACCCTCACTAATATTATTCCCAAAATAATAACTAACGAAATAACTATAGAAAATGCATAATGATATAAATAACCACTACTCTTGTTTCTTAAAAAAATAGCAAAACTATTTATTGTTTTAGGAACACCGTTAACAATCAAGCCATCTATTAAACCTAAATCGAATTTTTTTGACATTAATAACGAAGTATTTTTCATAATGTTTGATGTAGAAATGAAAAATTCATCAAATTTATATTTAGATTTTATTATCACAGAAATTCTTTTAAAGAAATTATTTTCTAAAATATTAAATTTTATATCATCTTTGTATATTTTTTTTGATACATAGAAGCCTAAAACAAGCGCTAAAGTTGCTGGCGATAATATACCGTGCTCTATAAATGTCACTATGCCTTCGTAATGGATATCTTTAACTCCAAACATAAATATTGGCAGGTCTATAAAAACCTTGATTAAATAACCAGAAAATATTGAGAGAACTGAAAGTATTATTAATGGTATAGTTATTATCATTGATTGCTCTTTGATATTCTCAAAACCTTCTCCACTGTATTTTTTATAAAATACTATAAAGAGAAGCCTTAATGAGTATATTGTTGTAACTAAAGCAGCTAAAAGCAACATTATGTATGCAACAAGTGAGATTGTGCTTTTCTCATAAAGCATTACTTCTAGTAATAAATCTTTTGAAAAAAATCCCGATGTAAGTGGAAAACCAATAATACATAGAGTGCCAATCATAAAGCTGATATATGTAATTGGTAATTTAGATTTTAGCCCACCCATTTTTCTTATATCTTGATTATGATGTAATGACATTATTATCGATCCTGCACATAAGAATAATAGAGCTTTGAAAAAAGCATGTGTATACAAATGAAAAAATGATACTGTGTATGCATTAATTCCTAAGGCAGCAACCATATACCCTAACTGAGAAATTGTTGAGTATGCTATTACTTTTTTAATATCATTTTCAAAGATGGCTATAACTCCGATAAAAAGTGCCGTTGATGCGCCAATTAATAAAATAAAGTCTGTTGTAAATTCTGTAAGAACATATAGGGGTGATAGCCGTCCAATCATGAATATGCCTGCGGTCACCATAGTAGCGGCATGAATTAATGCTGATATAGGGGTTGGACCTTCCATAGAGTCTGGCAACCAAACGTGTAGAGGTATTTGAGCTGATTTTGCCATTGCTCCTATAAATAAGAATAAGCACGAAAAATCTATGTAACTTAGCCCAAAATATGTTTCTAAATTTGTTATGTTTGTTTTATCTAAATTAAGGAATATAGTTTTATAGTCAAATGATTCAAATGCTGCATACACCATTACAATACCTAGTATAAAAAACATATCTCCTATTCTATTAACTAAAAATGCTTTTAAATTTGCTTTAATAGCAGATTGTTTTTTATAGAAAAAACCAATTAATAAATAAGAAACTAACCCAACTCCTTCCCAACCAATAAATAACTGAACTAAATTATTAGATATAACTAATAATATCATTGAAAAAGTAAATAATGCTATATAAGAAAAAAATCTTTTAAAATCTTTCTCATCTTTCATATAGCCAATACTATACAAGTGCACTACAGTTGAAATAGATAAAACAACTACTAACATTATTGAAGAAAATTTATCTATTAAATAACCCATCCCTATGTTTAAGCCACTTATAGATATCCAATCATAAAAATTATTATAATATATAGACTCATCACTTGAATAAATATCAAATAAAATTATTAATGATAGTATTAGGGAAATAAAAACTAAAAAAGTACTAACTATTCCAGAACTAAAATTATTTAAAAATTTTGAACTAAACCCAGTAATCAAAGAACTAATTAATAATAAAAGAGGTATATATAATATTAAAGATTCCATATACATTTAACCTTTTAATTTATTAATTAAATTTATTTCAATTGAATTTCTTTTTCTAAATAGAGAAACTATAATTGCAAGCCCTATTGCAGATTCTGCAGCAGCCACAGCTAAAATGAAGAAAACGAATACTTGCCCAGTTATATCATTACTATAATGAGAGAAAACAATAAAATTTGTATTTACAGAAAGAAGCATTAATTCTATAGACATAAGTAATAAGAGAATATTTTTTCTATTAATAAAAATTCCAGCGATACTAATGCAAAAAAGTAGTGCGCTAAAGGTAAGATAGTGAGACATAGTTATCATAATTTATTCCCCTTTATTATTCTAAGTCTTGATTTTTTACTTTCTAAAATCTGCTTACCAGGATCTTGTCTTAATGACCTTTGTTTTTCTGTCATATTTATTGCTATTGCTGCTATGATGGCTACAAGTAATATAAAAGCTGTAACCTCAAAAGAAAAAATATAATCTGTAAATAACATTAGTCCTATTTGATATGTGTTATTTAGCTCTGATGAAGTTATTATATTTACTTCATTGGTAAAATTATGATAAAAAATTACCATATAAAGTTCAGCAAACATTACTAATGAAGTTACAACAGAAAATAATAAATATAATTTCTGGTTACTATTTTTTCTTACAGGAATATCTAAAAGCATTACTACAAAAAGAAATAATACAAGAACAGCCCCAACATAAACTAGAACTAATACTATCGAGAGAAATTCTGCTTTAAGCATTAACCAAAGTATTGCACTATTGAAAAATATAAGAACCAAAAGTAGTGCTGCATGAACAGTATTATTAACAATTATTAAACTAATTGCAGAGAGTATAATTACAGATGTTACCAAATAAAATAATATTGTTATTATGTCCATAAATTAATTTCTCTGGGATTTTGCAGCCTGGTCCATTAATATTTCATTTTCATACTTATCACCGATTTTCAAAAGATCACCTTTTTTTAAAATATTATCCCCACGCTCTTCAAAGTGATATTCAAAAATTCTTGTTTCTACGATTGCATCAACCGGGCATGCTTCCTCGCAAAAACCACAAAAAATACACTTAAATAAGTCTATATCATATTTTGTTGTCCTTCTTGTGCCGTCATTTCTTTCTTCTGTATCAATAGTAATTGCTAAAGCAGGACAAACTGCCTCACATAATTTACATCCAATACACCTTTCCTCTCCACTTGGATATCTTCTCAAAGCGTGCAAACCTCTAAATCTAGGTGACTGCGGAGCTTTTTCTTCTGGGTAACGTAATGTAATCTTTTTCTTAAACATATTTAAAAACGTTACTTTCATTCCAAGTAGTAACTCATATAGAAAAAAACTTTTAAAATAATTTTTCATTATATTAATCCTTATGCGAACCATGGTTCGACTTTGTAATAAATAAATATCATTTCTATAAATATCCAGATTAATGTTATAGGAATTAAAATTTTCCAGCCAAGTCTCATAATCTGATCATATCTGTATCTTGGGAAAGTTGCTCTAAACCATATAAAACAAAACATAAAAAAGAAAGTTTTGACTATGAACCAATGAATACCATCGTTAATTAAAAATAGTAAAATATTATTGACAAATCCATTTAGTTCAAAATAGCCTAAAGTACTTATATTAAAAGGAGATAACCAACCTCCAAAAAATAAAATTGAAGTAAGTGCAGATATTAATATCATATTTGCATATTCAGCTATAAAGAATACTGCGAAACCCATCCCTGAGTATTCGACATGAAATCCAGCTACTAACTCTGATTCACCTTCTGCCACATCAAAAGGAGCCCTATTTGTTTCTGCGACACCTGAAATGAAATAGATAATAAATAAAGGAAATAGAGGGACCCAAAACCAATTAAATACAGAACCTTTTTGGCTATTAATAATATCTCCAAGATTTAAGCTACCTGAAGCCATAATCACACCAACAAGTGCAAAACCCATTGCTATCTCATACGCTATTATTAATGATGCTGATCTCATGGCGCCTAATAACGCATATTTTGAGTTTGATGCCCATCCCGCAATTATAATTCCATATATACCTAAGGATGTCATTGCTAAAATATATAACAAACCAGCGTTTATATCTGACAAAACCATAACACTATCGAAAGGTATGACAGCCCATGCAGCGAATGCAACTGTAAATGTTACAACTGGAGCTAACAAAAATAAAAATTTATTTGAATCAGTTGGTATTACGATTTCTTTAAAGAATAGTTTTACACCATCAGCTAATGGTTGTAACAAACCTTTTGGGCCAACTACATTTGGCCCAAGTCTTCCTTGCATTGATGCGATAATTTTTCTTTCTGCATATGTGTAATATGCTACGATTATTAGTAATGGCACCATGATTAGAGAAATTAAAATTAACGTATGAGATACAAAACTTAATTCGTTATAGTAAGTAAGAGATATATCTAGTAAATTATTTATAAAATCAAACATTTTCAATAATTATTGGTTGGAATTGTTTTCCGAGATCATAATGCTCTTTGCTTGAATTAATAATATACACGCAATTATCTGAAACATTATCGTCAATTATTAATTTAGCTAATAAAGTATTCTCACCTTGTTTAACTATTACTTTATTTTTAGATAAATCTATATTATTTTGCTCTAAAGTTTTCTTATTTACACTTACAGAATTATTATTTGGGCTCACTTTATTTAATGAAGGAGCTCTTCTAACTATATTATCAATATAATAACTACTGCTTCCACCACATCTAATTAAAGGTGCTGCACTAGAAAAGCTATCTTCCTTAAAATCACTATATTCATTATTTTCGAAAAATTTGGAATCTCTAATAACTGAGTCAGCTTCATTTAATATATCGATGTAATCTAGTGAATCGCTAATGTTTTTTCCAAATTCAGCCCTGAGTTTTGTTAAAATTTTCCAGCCCTCTTTAGACATGAAGTGTGGCTTGCAACCTTGTGCAAATGACTGCCACTGACCTTCAATATTTATAAAAGTACCTGGGCTTTCAAAAACCGTAGCTAGCGGTAAAATAACGTCGTAATAATTTTTATCTTCTTCCGTAACAAAACTTTGAAAACCTAAAACAAACTTTGCGTTACTAAGAGACTTTTTTAATTCTGAATAATGATAAAAATCTATAAGATCTAAATTATATATCATATAGCACTCCATGCCTTCATTTATAGAATCAGAAGCATTTAGTCCAATATTTTTTACATCTAAGAAACCAGCTGACTTGTTAGGAAGACATCCAGCTATACGTGCGCCAGCTTCATTACAACTATTATTTAAAAATCCTTTTTTAGATTTAGTAAGAATAGATATTATATTAGTTAAAACTTTACAAAGCTCAAAATCTTGATGATTTACTAGATTTGAACCTAAAAGAATTAAAGAATTGCTAATCAAAAGATCATTGCTAATATCTATAATTTTTTTATTAGTTAGACCTTTAAATTTTTTCTTAATACCATTAGGTAAATTAAAGTTTTGTAATGTTTTATCATTTACAGTTATTACTGTTAGGTATTCAATAATATCTATGAGTGTTTCAACTAACGAATTAGGATTTACTAGTAATGAATTATTAGTATCAAAATTGTATTTATAATTATAAGTATATATAGAATTAATTTTTGCTTTATTTAAAAATGCTTTTCTAATTTTATGTGATAAGATTGGTTGCTCATTTGTAATATCACTATCTATAAGTAATATAGAATTTATTCTCTCTATTTCTTTTATTGAGATATCTAACTTAGGATAAAAATTTTCATTTTGATTACTAAATTTATTTTGTGAGACCCTATGGTCAATATTATTGATATTATTTTCTCTTAACCATTTTTGAAATAAATATTGTTCCTCAAATGTTGAATTGGCGCTTATAAAGCCTGCAGATTTGTTAAATTTAATTTTACTAAAACTTTCTTTTATAATATCAAAAGCCTGATCCCACTCTACTTCAACATGTCTACCATTGATTTTTGCGATTGGTCTTTTTATCCTTTCGTTATGATTAAGAGCTTCGTAAGAAAATCTATCTCTATCTGAAATCCAAACTTCATTTATTTTATCATTTTCATGTGGAACTACTCTAAAAACATTGTTATCTAAAATATGAATATTCATATTGGACCCTACACAGTCATGCGGTGATATATGTTTTACTTCCTCAAGCTCCCATGTTCTTCCTTTCATATGAGATGGAGCCGCATTTAAAGCTCCAACTGGGCATATATCTATCATGTTTCCTGACATTGGTGAATTTATCGCTGAAGTTAAGTAAGTTCTAATTTCCATATTCTCACCTCTTCCAATAGCACCAAACTCTTTAATCCCAGCTATTTCTTCTCCATACCTAACACATCTTGTGCAATGAATACATCTAGTCATATTTGTTTTAATAAGAGGGCCAATTTTATAATCTTCGACAACCCTTTTCTCTTGGTCGTATCGTGATTTAACTCTTCCATGCATTAAAGCTTGGTCTTGCAACTCACACATGCCGCCTTGATCGCAGACGGGACAATCAAGCGGATGATTTATTAATAAAAACTCCATAGTATTTTTTTGAGACTTTGAGGCCAATTCAGACTTAGTAAAATATTCCTGATCTTCCATAGCTGGAGTTGAACATGCAGGTTGAGGTTTGCTAATTCCAACCTGTTCAACTAAACACATTCTGCAATTTGCTGCAATTGATAGTTTTTCGTGATAACAAAACCTAGGAATATGAATACTATTTCTATCTGCAACTTGAATTATAGTTTCACCTTTATTAAAACTACATTCTTTATTATTAATTTTTATTTTCATTTTTGTTGTAGTAGAAATTCTTTATTATTATTTTTACCTAAAACTTTTTCTTTATTTTTAATATATTTTAAAAATTCTTTTTTATAATTTTTTATAAAACTTTCAACAGGCATTGCTGCAGCATCTCCTAGAGCGCAAATTGTACTTCCTGAAATCATGTTTGGTATAGATTCAAGAGTTTTTAAGTCTTCTAAAGTACCTTTTCCTTTTAAAATTTTATCTATAATTTTATACATCCATCCCGTTCCTTCCCGACATGGAGTGCACTGTCCACAAGATTCAGAATAATAAAATCGCGCTATTCTATGAATAACTTCAACCATATTTGTATCTTCATCCATAACTATCACTGCTCCAGAGCCAAGTAATGAGCCTGCTTTTGTTATAGATTCATAATCCATATTAGTTTCTAACATGATCTCGCCTGGAACAACGGGAACAGAGGAACCACCAGGTATTACAGCTTTAATTTTTTTTCCATTTTTCATTCCTCCGGCTAATTCTAATAATTTCTTGAATGGCGTGCCTAGAGGGATTTCATAATTACCTGGCTTATTAACATGCCCTGATACAGAAAAACATTTAAATCCTGGGCTATCTTTTGTGCCTACAGAATTGAACCACTGAGGCCCATTTTTCATTATTTTTGGAATCGAAGCTAACGTCTCAACATTATTAATAATCGTTGGGGAGCCAAATAATCCTTTTAAAGCTGGGAAAGGTGGTTTAAATCTCGGGTAACCTTTCTTACCTTCGATTGACTCAAGCATAGCAGTTTCTTCCCCAACAATATATGCGCCGGCACCGATTAAATCATGAAGTTCGATATCAATATTTGTGTTTAATATATTTTTTCCAATATATTTATTATCATAAGCATCTTTTAATGCTGATTTGAAGCTAGTATAAACATCATCCATGAATTCGCCTCTTAGATAACAATATGCAGTATCAGCACCAATGGCATAACTAGCTATTAACATTCCCTCAATAAGTGCGTGCGGATTATATCTTAAAATATCTCTATCTTTGCATGTTCCAGGTTCTGATTCGTCTGCATTACATACTAAGTATTTAATATCTTCCGAATCTTGGTTTATAAAACTCCATTTCCTTCCAGTTGGAAATCCTGCGCCACCTCTTCCTCTTAAACCTGACTTCAGTATAGTTTCTATGATTTCTTTTTTATCATAAGATTTAGAAACAATATTCTTCCAAGTAGAGTAACCACCAAGACTTACATATGTTTCAAATGAATTAGGATTGTCGCTAGACAATGTTGAATAACATAATTCATTTATTCTTATATTATCATTCATTATCTATATCTCTAATTATTTCATCAATTTTTTCTTTAGTTAAATTTTCATAATATTTATGATTAACTTGCATCATTGGAGCACCGCAACATGCTGCCAAACACTCTCTTTCATCTTTTAAAAAGAATTTATCAGAAGAGGTTCCTACTTTTAAATCTAGTTTTTCTTCAAGGTAGGATAATATTTCGTCAGATCCATTAAGCATGCAAGAAACATTTGTGCAGACTGATATAGTATGCTTTCCTACTTTATCCAATTCAAACATAGAATAAAAGGCTGCTACTTCATAGACATCTATTTCATTTATTCCAAGGAATTTTGCAATAGAATTAATATGTGTTTTTTTAATAAATTTATTTTCTTTTTGAATTTGATGTAAGGCAAAAATTATTGCTGGTTTCTTTTTTCCATCTGGGAACTTTAATAACCACTCATTGATTTTAGTACAAATTTCGCTTGGAATATTATAAAAAGTATTATCATTCATAAAAAATTACCTATCAATTTCACCAAATACAATATCTTGAGTTCCTATCATAGCAACAACATCAGATATCATATGTCCATTAACCATTTCATTTAAAGCTGCTAAATGTGGGAATCCTGGGGCGCGAACTTTTAATCTATAAGGTTTGTTAGAACCGTCAGATATTAATGTAACTCCAAATTCTCCTTTTGGATGCTCTACTGCGCTGTAAACCTCACCTTTTGGAATACAATAGCCTTCTGTAAATAGCTTAAAATGATATATAAGTGACTCCATGTCTTCTTTAACCTCATTTCTACTTGGCGCAGTAATTTTATTATTATCTGAAATTACCTCACCATCATTATTTTTTAACCACTCAACACATTGCTGAATAATTTTATTTGACTGCCTCATCTCTTCAACTCTTACCAAATATCTATCGTAACAATCTCCATTCGTACCAATTGGAATATCAAATTCAAGATTTTTATAAACTTCATAAGGTTGTTTTTTTCGAAGATCCCAAGCTACTCCAGAACCTCTAAGCATAGGCCCTGTAAATCCAAGTTGAAGAGCTCTTTCTTTTGAAACAATTCCAATATCAACTGTTCTTTGTTTCCAAATTCTGTTGTCAGTTAATAAGGTCTCGTATTCATCAATACATTTTGGAAACCTATTTGTAAAATCTTCAATAAAATCTAATAATGTTCCTTCTCTAGCCTCATTAAGCTTATTGACATCTTTTTTTGATTTCCATTTTGTTTCCTCGTATTTTGGCATTTCTAAAGGAAGGTCTTTCGCCACTCCGCCAGGCCTATAATATGTTGCATGCATTCGCGTCCCAGATACAGCTTCATAGCAATCCATCAAATCTTCTCTTTCTCTGAACGCATATAAAAATACTGACATTGCGCCGATATCTAATGCATGTGCACCTAACCACATTAAATGATTTAATACTCTTGTTATCTCATCAAACATAACACGTATATATTTTGCTCTAATTGGGATACCTATATCTAATAACTTCTCTATAGACATTACGTAAGCATGCTCATTACTCATCATAGAAACATAATCCAGTCTATCCATATAACCTATACTTTGATTATATGGCTTACTTTCTGCTAATTTTTCTGTTCCTCTATGCAATAAACCAATGTGTGGGTCAGCTCTAACTATTACTTCCCCTTCTAATTCTAAAATCAACCTAAGAACACCATGTGCAGATGGATGCTGGGGCCCAAAGTTCATTGTGAAACTTTTTATCTCAGGCATTTTTATCTTCCTTATCCGCTACTTCTCGAATAACTTTTGGTATTAAAACTCTAGGTTTGATTGTCACTGGCTGATAAACAACTCTTTCTTTATCTAAATCATAATTTACTTCTACATTTCCTATCAAAGGAAAATCTTTTCTAAGAGGGTGACCAATAAATCCATAGTCTGTTAATATCCTTCTCAAATCAGGATGATTTATAAATACTATTCCCAGTAAATCATATGCTTCGCGCTCATACCAATCTGCTGAAGCCCAAATTGATGTAGCTGTTGGTAAAGATGGATTCTCATCATCTTCACAATAAAATTTTACCTTAAGTCTTTCGTTAGAACTTACTGACAATAAATTATAAATGGCGGCAAATCTTTTTCTAGGTTGGTTAAAATGTGTTTTAGATGTTTCGTAAGTATATCTTCCGCTACTATCTTTCTTTATTCCTCTACTATAACCTTTATTATTAGCATTCTTCGAATTCCACTCGCTAATACCGTAATCCGAATAATCAACAGCAATTATATCTATTAAGGTTTCGAATTTAATATCATTATTATTCTGCATAATAGACATTACTTCTAAAAAGTCATTGCCCTCAAAAACTACTTCGTCATTGTCTTCAAAGGTGCATTTATAACGAGTGAAATTATTTTTAAAAAGATTTTTTAAAAAATTATTTTTTTCTATAAATGATTTTTCTGTTAAATTTTGACTATTCATAGTTAAATACCAAGGATCTTTTTATCTTTTTATAGATTTTTTATTATGAATTTTATTTTTGAGCTGCAAGATTCCATATAATAATGCTTCTGCAGTTGGCGGGCATCCAGGGACATAAATATCTACAGGAATTATTCTATCGCAACCTCTTACTACAGAGTACGAATAATGATAATAACCTCCTCCATTTGCACATGAACCCATAGATATAACCCACTTAGGATCTGCCATTTGGTCATAAACTTTTCTTAATGCTGGTGCCATCTTGTTAACAAGTGTTCCAGCTATAATGATTACATCCGATTGTCTTGGACTTGGCCTAAACATCATGCCATACCTATCCAAATCATATCTTGAGGCTCCGGCATGCATCATTTCAATTGCGCAACATGCTAAACCAAAAGTCATTGGCCACATAGATCCTGTATTAGCCCAGTTAATCAATTCCTTCGATGATGTTGTAACATAACCGTTACTATTATTATTTAATGAATCTATAATATCCATATCTTAATCCCAATTCAGAGCTCCTTTTTTCCACTCATATATAAATCCTATTATTAAAACTAATAAAAAGATACTCATTGCAATTAATCCACTAGTACCTAAGCCATCTAAAGCTACTGCCCATGGAAATAAAAAAGCTATTTCTAAATCAAATATAATAAATAATATTGCTACTAAATAAAAACGAATATCAAATTTCATACGAGCATCACCAAAATTTTCAAACCCACATTCATAGGCAGAATTTTTTGCGGCTATTTTTTCTCCTCTATTAATAAATCTTGAAACTATAATCGGAAGTGCACCAATGATGATGCTTACAAGAATAAATAATAAAATTGGAAAATAGTTATTTAACATAATATATTCGCTCCACAAATCACTGAATTTTATAGTATCCAAATTTTGCTAGGATACAAACTAAAAATAAGTTATTTAACATAATATAATAGCTACTTAAATCAATATTAAATTACAACATATAAAAGAAATATTACAACTGAATAATATGAAAAATATTTTATGGGGTAATATACACAACCTATACCATATATTGATAATTTGATTAGAATATATATTATTTTGGTGCCGATGGCCGGAGTCGAACCGGCACAGCTTTCGCCACTGCCCCCTCAAGACAGCGTGTCTACCAATTCCACCACATCGGCGATACTGTTATCAATCGGGTATAACTATATCTTCTAGAGGTTTGTTGCCTGAATTAGATTCTTTATTATTATCATTAGCTTCCTCTTCAGTAATTGAAGAGTCATTGGATATAATAATACTGCTGTCTGCGACTTTACTTTTTGCTAAATATGCTAATGCTAAACAATTTAAAAAAAATAGAACAACTAAGAATGTTGTTAATTTGGTAATAAAATTTCCAGCTCCAGATGCTCCAAAAACCGCACCAGAAGAGCCACCACCAAACATACCGCTCGCGTCACCTTTACCCTGTTGCATTAGAATAAAAAATATTATCAAAATTGATAAGACTACTGCAACTACTAATAAAATTGTATAAATCATATAAATTCCTTAAATTTTTAAATTACATATTTTGGTAAATTCTTTAACATCTAAAGAAGCTCCTCCAATTAAGACTCCGTCAACATATGGAGCAGAAAGAATATCTTTGGCGTTTTTTAAATTTACACTCCCTCCATAAAGCACCATTATATCTTTTTCTTTCGCAAAAGGGTGGTTTTCTGAGACATAAGTTTTAATGAATCTATGTATACATGATATATCTTTTATATTTGGAGTATTGCCAGATCCTATTGCCCATACTGGCTCATAAGCAATAATAGCTTTTTCTAGACTAGTATTTGTACACTGCTTTATATTATCAACTTTTTGATCTAAGAGATGATCAGTAGGATAATTTTCTTTATTACATAAATCCTCAAGCTGGCTCTCAAGAACATTACTAGTATTGCCGCTATTTTTTGTATCTTCATCTTCACCAACACAAAAAATAGTTTGTAAACCACTAGAGCCATATAAATCTTTTGCTGCCCCAAAAGTCACTTGATCTATCAAGCTTCTAATTTCTGAATGACCTACTAAAATATAATCACATCCATTATCAATAAACATTTTACTTGTTGTACCACTAGTATGAGTATCACCACCATCAGTATTTATTCTTTGACCACCAATTGAAAAACTTTTCTTATTTTTATAACTATTGACTTGATTGATATAAAGATCCGGTGGAAATATAATTATTTCATTATTTGAATTTTTATTCTTAAGAAAAAAATTAAGGTAGTCTTTTACAAACTTTGTACTTCCGTTATTTTTCCAATTTGCAGCAATAATTTTTTTCATGATAACGCTTTTAGTTTATCTTCAATATAATCTTTAATTTTCATACTCATGTTTTCAACAATACCTTTATCTTTCGCCTCTACCATAATTCTTATACAATTTTCTGTTCCAGATTTTCTAATTATTAATCTTAAATCTTTATTTAAAAATTTTTCTGAAGCTTCTTTGATTGTAATATTAATAATATTTTCTTGTAAGTCTTGTTTGAAAAATATGTTTGTAATTTTTTGTGGATATTTTTCTAATATACTATTTATTTTATTTTTAGCTAGAATGTCAGAATAAAATAAAAATTGTAGCGCCGCTAAAATTGAATCTCCAGATGTTGAATAGTTTAGCATTAATATATGTCCTGAAGTCTCTCCACCTAGATCGTAACCATTTTTCTTCATTTCATCGAGTACATATTTATCGCCTACATTAGTTCTTATGAATTCAATACCTTCCTTTTTCAAATAAATTTCTAAGGCATAATTAGTCATAGTTGTTCCAACTACACCAGAAACTGTTTCGTGATTAATTATTTTCCCCCTAACAATAGTATATAGGATATCGTCACCGTCAAGAATATTGTTGTACTTATCAACAATAACAACCCTATCTCCATCCCCATCCATAGATATTCCATATTCAGAACAATCTTTTTTAATTTGATCCGGTAAATTCTTTAAATATGTTGAACCACATCTATCATTGATATTTTTACCATTAGGTTTGTCATTGTAACAATTTACTAAGAATCCTGCTTTGTTAAAAATATCTTTTCCAACTTTGAAATTTGCTCCGTTAGCTAAGTCTAATGTCAATTTTATATTATTATTAGCACTCTTATTTAAATTTATATTTTTTAAGCAAAACTCTGTATACTCTTTCTGTATGTCCTCAGATACATCAATTAAATTATAATTACTTTTTTTACATTGATAATTTTCATTAACTAGTTTCTCAATATAATTTTCAATATGATTTTCATCTTCAAAAGTAATCTTATATCCATCCTTATCAAATATTTTTATTCCATTATCTTTATATAAGTTATGTGAAGCACTAACCACAATCCCAAGATCATATTTATTTTTCTTTGTATAAAAAGCTATTGCTGGAGTTGAAATTATACCTGCATTACTAATACTGCATTCCTCTGAGTTTAATCCTAAAGAAATTAAATTTATTATTTTATAAGAGGATTCTCTTGTATCACATCCAAACAGTATTCTTTTCTTACAATGTTTGAACTGGAGAAGAGATTTAGCTATTGCGGCACCTAATAATATGAAGAAATTTTCTGTCAACGGGGGGACACTGAACTCACCACGAATTCCATCAGTACCAAAATACTTTTTAGACATTATTTTTTTTAGTGATTACTTGCCGGATCAGAAAAACCTGATTCTTTGATATCACTACTGTTAGAGGAAGATTTATCATCATCATCATTTTTATCATCCCATCCTTTTGGTGGGCGAGGTTTTATTCCAGCCATAATATCATCAATTTGATCTTTATCTATAGTTTCATATGTCATAAGTGCTTCTGACATCGCGTGAAGCTTATCCATATTATCTTTAATCATCTTAGTTGCTGTGGTATATGACTTATCAACTAGCAACCTAACTTCTGAATCTATATCATTAGCAGTATCATCAGACATTGTTTTAGTTTGAGTAACAGATCGTCCAAGGAAAACCTCACCCTCTTCATCAGAATATGACATTGGTCCCATTTTTTCAGATAAGCCCCATTTTGTAACCATGTTTTTAGCTATCTCTGTAGCTCTTTCAATATCATTTGAGGCTCCAGTTGTAACTTTATCCTTTCCATAAATTAATTCTTCAGCAATTCTCCCACCATATAGTGTACAAATTTGACTTTCTAGTCTTTGCTTATTATTGCTATATCTATCGTCCTCTGGTAGAAACATGGTCACACCTAATGCTCTCCCTCTAGGTATAATAGTTACTTTGTGAACAGGGTCATGTTCTGGGACTAACCTACCAACTATTGCATGACCAGACTCATGATAGGCTGTAAGTTTTTTTTCATCCTCGCTCATAACCATGGATTTTCTTTCTGCACCCATCATAATTTTATCTTTTGCTAATTCAAACTCATTCATCCCTACCTTGGTATTATTAGATCTTGCAGAAAATAATGCTGCTTCATTCACAAGATTTGCTAAATCTGCACCTGAGAAACCAGGAGTTCCTCTAGCTATAATTGATGCAACAACATCGTCAGCAATTGGTACTTTTCTCATATGTACTTTTAGTATTTGTTCTCTGCCTCTTATATCTGGAAGAGGAACAACTACTTGCCTATCAAATCTACCAGGGCGAAGTAGAGCAGGATCTAAAACATCAGGCCTGTTCGTAGCTGCAATAACTATTGTTCCCTCATGACCCTCAAAACCGTCCATTTCAACTAATAATTGGTTTAGAGTTTGCTCTCGTTCATCATGTCCTCCGCCAACACCAGCACCCCTATGTCTTCCAACAGCATCAATCTCATCTATAAATATTATACATGGGGCATGTTTTGTAGCTTGCGCAAACATATCTCTAACCCTTGATGCACCAACTCCAACAAACATTTCAACAAAATCTGAACCAGATATTGTAAAGAATGGAACTTTCGCCTCACCAGCAATTGCTCTAGCTAATAATGTTTTTCCAGTACCCGGCGACCCCACCATTAAAACACCCTTAGGAATTTTACCACCTAATTTTTGAAACTTTGACGGATCTTTTAAAAAATCAACTAACTCTTCAACTTCTTCCTTAGCTTCTTCAACTCCAGCAACGTCTGCAAAAGTAACTTTATTTTGATCTTCTGTCATCATTTTAGCCTTACTCTTTCCAAAAGACATTGCTCCTTTGCCGCCAGATCCGCCTTGCATTTGCCTCATAAAGAATAACCAAACTCCTATGAGAAGTAACATTGGGAACCATTGTATTAATATTTGTAAAAATAAAGATGGTTTAGCAGGAGGTTCAGTAAGAATCTCAATATTATTAGATAACAAGTCATCAACTAACTTTGGATCATTCAAACCGTAGGTTAAAAAAGTTGTTCCGTTTTTATAAGTTCCAGATATTGTTTTTCCATCTGCTTCTATCAAAACGCTTTCGATTTGGTTATCTTTAACTTGATTTATGAATTCCGAATATGAAAGATTGGTAGAATTTTCTTTTTGTGGTAAAAAATTATTAAATACTGACATAATTACGACAGCTATAACTATCCAAACCAACATATTTTTTAACATATCATTCATAATTATTAATCCTGGGTTATTGATTTATTTTCAAACTTGTTGCTAACATATATATTTCTCTGCTATTTGACTTTGAAGCTTTCGGTTTAATTATTCTAACTTTATTAAAATAACTTCTAGTCTGTTTTAAGTACTCATCTGTACCCTTGCCTTGAAACAATTTTATCAGCAAATTACCTGAATCATTAAGCGCAGTTAAAGCAAACTCTACAACTATATCGGCTAAATTTAGCATTGCTGGAACATCTGCACTCCCTATACCACTTATATTAGGGGCAATATCTGACATTACAAGGTCAATTTTACTAAAACCGCCCTTTTTAACGTAATTTTTCCCAAAATCTGCAATATCTGACTGTACAAAATTTACATTTTCTAAACTTTCCATATGAAGCAAATCAACAGCAATAATTTCTATATTTTTATGTTTTCTAGCAGCGTACTGGCTCCAACCTCCTGGAGCACTTCCAAGATCAATAATTTTTGAATTAGCTTTAACTAAATTATACTTTTCATCGATTTCTTTCAATTTAAAAACAGCTCTTGAACGCCAATTCTCTTTATTTGCAAGTTTGACAAACTCATCATTAATATGTGATTTATACCATTTTGAAGATTTTTTACTCATAAGATATGTTTAGTATCTCAAACTCTTTATTACCACTTGGGGTTTCTACTAAGGCAATATCACCCTCAACTTTTCCAATTAAAGATCTTGCAATAGGCGAATTTATAGAAATCATACTACTTTTTATATCAGCTTCGTCATCACCAACAATTGAATATATAATTTCTTTTTCACTTTCAAAATCAAAAAGTTTCACTTTTGCACTAAAAACAACTTTATCTGTAGTAATTTTTTTCGGATCAACAATTTCTGCATTCGATAACTTCAATTTTATATCTTTAATTCTACCCTCTATAAAACTCTGTTGCTCACGAGCAGCATGATATTCAGCATTTTCTTTTAAATCACCATGCTCTCTAGCAATAGAAATAGAGTCTATTACTCTTGGTCTATCAATATTTGTTAGATGATCAAGTTCTTCACGGAGTTTTCTTTCACCGTTTACTGTTATCGGAAATTTATCCATGTATTAATTATGAAGATGATAGTGTTTTTACGCAAGTTTAAAAATATCTTGTAACTTGTAGACATCTAAATTTTTTGAGTAAGACACTGCTCCAACTAATGCATTTGCACCAGCAATAGTGGTTGTGTAACAGACTTTGTACTGTAGTGCCTCTCTTCTTATCAAGTATGAATCTTTGATAGCCTGCTTGGTTTGCGTTGTATTTACAATTAAATCTATTTCATTATTTTTAATCATATCAACTATGTGAGTTCTTCCTTCTCTTACCTTATTTACTCTTTTACACTCAATATTATTTTTAATTAAAAATTCCTGAGTTCCATGGGTTGCAACTAAACTGAAATTAAATTTTAAAAGTTTTTTAGCAACATCTATAATATATTTTTTATCCTCATTTTTTACGCTTATAAAAGCAGTTCCATTTTCAGGGATTACAACGTTTGTAGATATTTGAGATTTTGCAAACGCTTCGCCAAAGTTTTTTCCTATACCCATAACTTCACCTGTAGATTTCATTTCTGGCCCTAATATTGGGTCAACTCCAGGAAACTTTAAAAAAGGAAAAACAACTTCCTTAACGAAATAAAATTTGTGTTTTATTTTTCTTGGTAATTTTTGCTTTTTAATACTTATCCCAAGCATACATTTGACTGCTATTTTTGCCACTGATATACCTATAGATTTTGAAACAAATGGAATTGTTCTTGAAGCTCTTGGGTTAACTTCTATAACAAATATTTTTTTATCTTTGATTGCAAATTGGACATTCATTAAACCTTTTACATTTAATTTATCTGCCATCTTTATTGTAATTTCTTTAATTAATTTTATTTGCGCCTTACTAATTGAATATGTGGGTATTGAGCATGCAGAGTCACCAGAATGCACCCCTGCCTCTTCAATATGCTGCATAATTCCAGCTATGAAAACATCACCATCAAGATCTCTAACAGCATCAACATCTATCTCTATAGCTTCATTCAAAAACTTATCTATTAATACCGGCGCATCATTTGATACTCTTACAGCTTCGGTAATATATTTTTTAAGCTCTTCAGAGTCATATATCACTTCCATAGCCCTTCCGCCCAAAACATATGATGGCCTAACAATTATTGGATAGCCAATTTTCTCTGCTTCCTTTAAAGCCTGCTTTCTATTTCTAGCAGTGCTATTTGCAGGCTGAAGGACATCTATATCCTTAAGTATATCTTTAAATTTCTCCCTATCTTCTGCTGCATCAATAGATTTAGAAGAAGTGCCAATAACTGGTACTCCAAATTTAGCTAGATCATTAACTAATTTTAAAGGAGTTTGCCCACCGTATTGAACAATAACTCCATTAGGTTTTTCTATATCAACTATATTTAGCACGCTTTCAAGTGTTATAGGTTCAAAATATAGTCTATCGGATGTGTCATAATCTGTCGATACAGTCTCAGGATTACAATTAATCATAATTGTTTCATAACCTAATTCTTGAGCAGCTTTAGATGCATGGACACAACAATAATCAAATTCTATTCCTTGGCCAATTCTATTGGGGCCACTTCCAATTACAATAATTTTTTTGTTGTTTGTAGGTGATGATTCGCAAAATTGTTCGTAAGTAGAATATAAATATGATGTGGTAGTAGGAAACTCTGCGGCACATGTATCAACTCTTTTGTAAACAGGTTTAATATTATTTCTTTCTCTTTTTTTTCTAACAACGTGTTGAGTTGTTTTCATAAGATCTGCAATTTTAATATCTGAAAAACCTTTTTTCTTATAAGATAAAAGATCTTCTAAAGATACATCTTTAATTTTTTTATGTGAAATTTCTTTTTCTATATCTACTAGATTAAAAATTTGCTCTAAAAACCAAGGATCAATAGTAGAAATTTTTTGTACTTGATCGACCGAATAATTTTTTCTAAATGCTTCAGCTATGTAAAGAATTCTACTTGGGCCTGGTTCTTTTAATTCGTATTCAAATTTAAAATCATCCAGCTCTTGAAATTCTTCTAATTTATCAAGACCGCTTATATCTAATTCTAAACTTGATAGCGCTTTTTGTAATGATTCTTGAAAATTTCTTCCTATTGACATTACTTCCCCTACAGATTTCATTTGAGTTGTTAATCTATTATTAGCATTGGGGAATTTTTCAAAAGCAAATCTAGGTATTTTTGTTACAACATAATCAATAGTTGGCTCAAATGATGCTGGTGTTGCACCACCTGTTATTTCGTTTTGTAACTCATCTAAAGAATATCCTATAGCAAGTTTTGCCGCAATTTTAGCTATTGGAAACCCTGTTGCTTTTGATGCTAAAGCTGAAGATCTTGAAACTCTTGGATTCATTTCTATAACTACTAATTTTCCATTTTTAGGATTTACTGCAAATTGCACATTAGAACCCCCAGTGTCCACTCCAATCTTTCTTAGTATAGCAATAGATGCATTTCTCATTATTTGATACTCTTTATCTGTAAGAGTTTGCGCTGGAGCTACAGTAATTGAATCTCCAGTATGCACACCCATAGGATCAAAGTTCTCTATTGAGCATATTATTATACAATTATCATTAGAATCTCTTACAACTTCCATCTCATATTCTTTCCATCCTAATAGAGACTCTTCTAAAAGAATTTCTGTTGTTGGAGATACATCCAACCCCCTTTTTGATATTTCAACAAACTCTTCTAAATTGTAAGCTATGCCACCACCACTTCCTCCAAGAGTAAATGAAGGTCTTATAATTACCGGGAAACCTATTTGTTTTTGCTTATTTATAGCTTCATCTATATCACCTACGACAAAAGATTTTGCACTATCTAAGTTAATTTCTTTCATTGCCTCTTTGAATTGAGCTCTATCCTCCGCCAAATCAATTGCTTTTTTTGAAGCACCAATCATCTCAACATTATATTTTTTTAAGATACCTAATCTGTCTAAATCTAACGCACAATTTAAAGCAGTTTGCCCACCCATTGTTGGTAATATTGCATCTGGTTTTTCTATCTTTATTATTTTTTCTACAATTGAATGATTGATAGGCTCAATATAAGTTGCATCAGCCATCTCTGGATCGGTCATTATTGTTGCAACATTTGAATTAACTAAAACAACTGAGTACCCCTCTTCTTTTAATGCCTTACAGGCTTGCACACCAGAATAATCAAATTCACAAGCTTGGCCAATAACAATTGGGCCGGCTCCTAAAATTAATATCTTTTTAATATCATTTCTTTTTGGCATTTATATTCTTCTTCATAAAATTAATAAAGACTTCAAATAAGTGATTAACATCTTGTGGTCCTGGGCATGCTTCTGGGTGTCCTTGGAAACTAAATATTGGAAGTTTTTTATGCTTTATACCTTGTATAGTGTTATCAAATAAAGATCTATGAGTAACCATAAAAGTTTTTGGCAAAGATTTTTCTTCAACCACAAAACCATGATTTTGACTTGTGATCATTACTTTGCCAGTTTTTATATCTATAACTGGATGATTAGCTCCATGATGACCATACTTCATTTTTTCTGTTTTTGCCCCGCTAGCTAAAGAAATTAATTGGTGGCCTAAGCAAATTCCAAATATTGGAATATTGCTATTAAAAAGATCTTTAATTGAACTAATAGCAAATTCACATGGTTCTGGGTCACCTGGTCCATTTGATAAAAATATTCCGTTTGGCTTTAAAGATAAAATGTCGTCTGCTGATGTTTTTGCTGGCACCACCTGAACTTCACATCCCATTGAATTAAGTATACGAAGTATATTTTTTTTAACACCAAAGTCATAAGCGATTACCTTAAGTTGTTTACTACTAGAATGATTTTCTTTTTTATACTGAAAGGTATTTTCGGTAAAAGAATACTTCTTTTTTGAAGAAACTTTAGAGGCGAGTTCAGAACCGATAATTCCAGAATAATTTATTAATTCTTTCTTAGCTTTATTAATATCTTTTTCATTATGGATAATACATGCTTTCATTGCGCCATTGTTTCTTATCATTGAAGCTATATGTCTAGTGTCTAAATCTGCTATACAAACTATTTTCTTTTTTTTCAAATATTTTGAAAAATCTGTTTTTGATCTCCAGTTTGACGGTTTAGTAGGGATCTCACTTAATACCAAACCACTTACGTAAGATGAATTTGATTCTTCATCCTCTTTATTAATACCAACATTGCCAATATGTGGGTAAGTGAAAGTAATAATTTGATTTTTATATGATGGATCTGTTACAACCTCTTGGTATCCTGTCATTGATGTATTAAAGACTATTTCACCATAGGAATCTGCTTTATACCCTACTGAAATACCGTAAAAGATTTCTTCATTTTCTAAGATTAAGATAGCTTGTTGCAAAAGTATTTCCTATAAATTATTTTATTTAATCAACGCAATTTTTATAAAGAAAGCGCATCACTCATTGTATACAAACCTTTGTCTTTGTCTGAGATCCAGTTTATTGCCAAAACAGCACCTTCTGCAAAAATTTTTCTATCAAAACTTCTATGATTTATTTCTATAGATTCATTACCTAATGTGAATTTAACCATGTGATCTCCGACAACATTACCTACTCTTAAACAATGATGTTTTATATTTTTTTTACTCTTTAGGTTTTTTTCAATAGAATCTTCAAATGCTAAAGAGGTGCCCGACGGCATATCAACTTTATGCTTATGATGATGCTCTATAATATCAATATCTGAAATATCACCAATTGAAGATGATATTTGTTCAACTAATTTTAAACATAAGTTTATACCTATACTCATATTGGAGGCTTTAAGAATTGATATTTTTTCACTAGCATCATCAATTATTTTAATCTGATCGTCTGAAAAACCAGTAGTTCCAATTACTATTTTTTTATTATTTGCTATACAAGAATCTATTATTTCCATTGAGTATTCTGGACGGGTAAAATCAATACAGACATCACAATTTGAAATTGCTTGGTCAAGATCTGTTGTAATAATCTTACTGTCTATATTTGGAATACATTGAACAGTTTTGGCCTGATCTCTAATTACTCCTGCTGACAAAGTCATATTAGATTCGTCTAATAGTACTAGTTTTGCTATCTCAATTCCCATTTTTCCAGAAATTCCAGGTATGCAAACTTTTATAGGCATTATTAAATATAGTGATTATTAAAATTACATTATATTAACATAGAGTTTGGTTAGGACTAAAAGAAAATTTCTATTTAAAGAAATTTTTTAACCCATCGATCCAAGACTCTGACTTTGGACTATGTTTTTTCTTACTATTTTTAAGTTTTTCATCAAACTGCGATAGTAGGTTTTTTTGTTCTTCGGATAAATTTACAGGTGTTTCAATTTGTACTGAACATAGTAAATCGCCAACAGCTCCGCCTCTAACTGATTTTATTCCTTTTCCTTTTAACCTAAAATATTTTCCTGTTTGTGTGCCAGGAGGTATGCTGATAGAAACTTTATTACTACTAAGGGTAGGAATTTCAATCTCAGCGCCTATAGTGGCTTCAGCAAAAGAAATTGGTACGTTACAATATAAATTATTCCCATCTCTTTCAAATATTGAGTGTTTTTCTAAAACTACTCTAATAAAGAGGTCTCCCGGCGGACCTTGATTAATACCAGGCTCGCCTTTACCAGAAAGCCTTATACGGTCACCATTATCAACACCAGCAGGAATTGAAACAGAAATTTCTTTGTCATCATTATTTGTTCTAAATTTTACAACTTTTTCGATTCCAAAGGCTGCTTCTTCAAGAGACAATTGGAGATGGTATTCTAAATCAGCACCTTTGTATGCTCGATTTGGGTTTCTAGAGCGGCCTCCACCAAAAATATCCCCAAAAAGATCTTCAAAAACATCTTCGAATCCAGAAGGGTTAAAACCGCCTTGAGAATGACCACCAAAACCACCACCACCAAAATCTGTTGTTCCGTACTGGTCATACATAGATTTTTTTTGAGGATCTGAAAGTACGTCGTAAGCTTCTTTTGCTTCTTTAAATTTTGCTTCTGCTGCTTGATCATTGCCAGTTCTGTCTGGGTGGAATTTCATAGCTTTTTTCTTAAAAGCTTTTTTGATTTCATCGCCAGACGCGCCTTTACTAAGACCTAAAACTCCATAGTAATCCATATGACTCTTATACTCTTAAATTATTTCTTATCGTTATTAACTTCTTTATATTCTGCATCAACAACATCTGCGTCATTTTCAGAGTTTGCATTTGCTTCATCTGTTGAAGTTTCTGGATTCTCTTGAGCTTTTGCTGCTTGCTCAGCATACATCATTTCAGCCATTTTTGCAGAAGCTTCAGAAAGTTCTTTTATGCATTTTTCAATTGAATCTTTATCGTCAGTTTTTAATGCCTCTGAAAGAGCTTCATTTTTCTCCTTGATATTTTTTTGGTCATCTTCTGTAACTTTTTCTCCAAGCTCATCAAGAGATTTATTTGTTGCATGAACAAGCGCGTCCCCTTGATTTTTTAAATTAACAATTTCTTGGAATTTTTTATCTTCTTCAGCATGTAACTCAGCATCTTTAACCATTTTTTCAATCTCATCATCTGACAAACCACTTGATGATTTAATAATAATGGATTGCTCTTTATTAGTTGCTTTATCTTTCGCTGATACGTTTAATATTCCATTTGCGTCAATATCAAAGGTGACTTCTATTTGTGGAACACCTCTTTGAGCTGGTGGAATATCTGATAGATTAAACTGACCCAATGATTTATTACCTGAAGCCATATCTCTTTCACCTTGAAGAACATGAACTGTTACTGCAGTTTGATTATCTTCTGCTGTAGAGAATGTTTGATTTTGTTTTGTTGGGATAGTTGAATTCTTCTCTATAAGCTTTGTCATGATTCCACCCATAGTTTCAATACCTAAAGATAGAGGAGTAACATCCAATAATAATACATCTGTTACATCTCCAGCTAATACTCCACCTTGAATTGCAGCGCCTGCTGCTACTGCTTCGTCTGGATTAACGTCTTTTCTTGGTTCTTTTCCAAAATATTCTTTAACAATTTTTTGAACTAATGGCATTCTAGTTTGGCCACCTACAAGTATCACATCGTCAATATCACTTTTTGACAATTTAGCATCCTTTAAAGCAACTTCGCATGGAGTTATAGTTCTCTTAACTAAACCCTCAACCATTGACTCGAATAATGCTCTAGTGATTTTCATGTTTAAATGTTTTGGACCACTTGCATCGGCCGTAATGTAAGGAATGTTTATATCTGCTTGTTGTCCATTTGATAATTCTATTTTAGCTTTTTCAGAAGCATCTTTTAATCTTTGTAAAGCTAAAGGATCTGATCTTAAATCAAAACCTTGCTCTTTTTTAAATTCTTCAACTATATGATCAATTAATTTTGAATCAAAATCTTCACCACCAAGCTGTGTATCTCCATTTGTAGAAAGAACTTCTATTTGATTTTCACCATCAATATCAGATATATCAATTATTGATACGTCAAATGTTCCGCCACCGAGATCATATACGGCAATTTTTTTATCACCTTTTTTTTGGTCAAGTCCATATGCTACAGCTGCAGCTGTTGGCTCATTTATTATTCTTTGAACGTTTAGACCAGCAATTTTACCTGCATCTTTTGTCGCTTGTCGCTGAGAATCATTGAAATATGCTGGGACAGTAATAACTGCATCAGTTACTTCTGAGCCTAAATATTCTTCAGCAGTTTTTTTCATTTTCATTAGAACTTTTGCAGATATTTCTGGTAACGCCATTTTGTTATCATCAATTTGAATCCATACATCACCATTATCTGCCTCAACAATATTGTAAGGAAGAATGGCTTTATCTTTCTGCACTTCCTTATCAGAATACTTTCTACCAATAAATCTTTTAACTGCATATACAGTTTTTTCTGGGTTTGTTACTGATTGCCTTTTTGCAGACTGCCCAACTAAAGTTTCTGCGTCTGTAAATGCAACAACAGAAGGAGTAGTTCTATCACCCTCGCTATTTTCAATAATTTTAGGTCGATCACCTTCCATTACTGAAACACATGAATTTGTTGTACCTAAATCAATACCTATAATTTTACCCATTTCTCAACCTCATTAATTAGTTAATATCTTTGTTAGTTTATATATGTGGACACATTTTAAAAATTCAAGAAATTATTGAATTTTTTTAGAAACAATTACCAAAGCTGGTCTTAATAGTTTTGATTTCAGCTTATAACCCTTTTGCATGACCTCAAGTATAGTATTTTCAGAATCTTTGCAATCTTTAGTGGCCATCGCTTGGTGATAATCTGGATTAAAATCCTCGTTTATTGGATTAATTTCTTCAATTTCAAGTTTAGCAAAAACTTCTTTTGTAGTTTTAAGCAATAAATTATTACCCTCAATTAGACTTTCAACCTTCAAATTAGGGTCTTTGGATAATTTTTCAGCTGCCTCTAGACTGTCCATTATAACTAATAGTTCCGATGAGAGTTTTTCAGTTGAGTATAATTGAGCTTGTTGTATTTGCTTTAATACTCTTTTTTGAAAATTATCTAATTCAGCTTTAGACCTAAGTAACAAATCGTTTAATTTGGCATTTTCTTCTATTAATATTGCTTTTTCATCTATTGGCTCTTTATCGGATGTATTAATACTATTTTCCAAAATCTCTTCTTTAGAAGGATTATTGAGCTCATTATTTAAAATATCTTCATTATCTTCTTTTTTCATTTGATTCCTGTTATTTATTTTGTACGAACGATTCTTATATGAGGATTAATTTGAAGATTTCAAGGCTTCAGTTAATAATTTAGCTGTAATATCTACAATTGGTATTACAGTATCATAAGCCATTCTTTTAGGACCAATTACACCAAGCACCCCAACAACATCATTATCAAATTTATAAGGAGCACTTATTACACTGCAATCATCTAAAACATTATACCCAGACTCTGCACCGATAAAAATTTTCACACCGTCGGAAGATATACTTTTATCTAATAAATGTAATATGTTATTTTTTTCACTAAAAGCTTCAAACAAGGTTTTTAGTTTATCAATATCGGACAATTCTTTACAATTCATTAATCTTGTTTGACCACTAACCAAAAGATCATCATTCTTTTGTTTATCATCAGCATCTAAAAAAAGTTTCTTACCAAATGTTATTGCTGATGACATTATACTATTCATGTCTCTTCTCATATCATCTAGTTCATTTAATAATATTTTTCTAATATGATGTATTGATTGTCCAGATATTATTGAATTAAGATAATTTGCAGCTTCTTGTAATTCTGATGAAGTATAATTTTTATCTAAATTGATAATTTTATTCTCAACATTATTATTTTTATTTATTAATATTGCTAATATTTTATTATCACTTAGCTGTAAAAAATCAATTTGCTTTAGCTCCATTTTTGCATGTGTTGGCAATGATATTATTCCAGCGAGTCCGGTTATGTTAGATAGAATTTCATTTGTATTTTGTACAATGTGTTTTCTCTCGTTATCTTGAGTTAAGTTTAATTTAAGTTTTTTAATTAAAGTATTATTAACAGGCTGAACTTTGATCATTTTATCTACAAACATTCTATAGGCTAATTCTGTAGGAACTCTTCCAGCAGATTTATGAGGCGAATATATATAACCCAAATCTTCTAGGTCAACAAAAACATTTCTAATTGTTGCTGAGCTAATACCAATATCTGGTGTTTTAGAAAGCTTTGAAGAGCCAACTGGTTGGCCATCTGAAATAAAGCTTTCTATTAGTGCTTTTAGAAGTAATTCTTGTCTTGTGTTTAAATTTTCCATAAAAAAATTATAAGTTTTTTTTTAATAATATAATATTATAAAATAGATTATAATACTTATATTATAATGTTAGGTAAGTATATAGGGGGTTTAATGCCAATGTTCAAAAATATCGCGATTATCTCTAAAATTGATGACAATAGCGTAAAAGACAGTCTAGATACGGTAATAAATTACCTAGACAGTAAAAATATTAAGTATTTTTTAGATGATAACTCAAGTGCTCTATTGAAAAATAAAGAATCTACAAATATTGAGACAATAAAAAATAAATGTGATATTGGTTTTATAATTGGTGGAGACGGTACTCTTCTAAGGTCTGCTCAAGAACTGGCAAAAGCAAATATACCCATATGCGGTATAAATAGAGGAAGACTTGGTTTCTTAGTAGACATATCTCCAAATCATATTGAGGAAAATTTAGAAAGTATTTTATCCGACAATTATTCTGTAGATGAAAGAATTTCTTTGATCGGTACTGTTATAAGAAATGGCAAAGAAATTTCAAAAAATATATCTTTTAATGATGTTGTAATCCATAGTAAAGATGCTGTAAGAATGATTGAAATGGACACAACCCTAAATGGTGAAAAGCTATACACAGTGAATGCCGATGGTCTAGTTGTTTCAACTCCAACTGGATCTACAGCGTATTCACTATCATGTGGTGGACCAATATTAGAACCTACAATGGAAGCTTTAGTAATGGTTCCAATATGTCCACATTTGTTAAGTAATAGACCGATTGTGATTGATATGAACAGCATTATCGAGATAAAACTTTCTGACAAATCACATACTAATGCTAGTGTTACTTTTGATGGGCAAATTAATGTACCAATAGAAGCAAATGACACAATTAGAATAAGTAAAGGTACTGTCACTCTGAAGCTAATTCAACCCCCAGGTATAAATTTCCTTTCTATATTGAGAGAAAAATTAGGATGGGGATACAAACCATAAGCATTTATGTTATCAAGTATTTATATCAAAAATTTTGCAATTATTGATGAGATAGAAATAGATTTCCATGAAAATATGTCGGTACTTACTGGAGAAACAGGTGCTGGCAAATCAATTTTAATTGATGCAATAAATGTAGTGCTAGGAAATAAAAAGACAAATAAAATATCAAGAAATGAACATATAGATACAGAAATAATATGCCATTTCAACGTGTCAAATAAAAATATTTTAGGAATTTTAAAAGAAAAAGATCTGAACGACGATAAAAGTTGTATATTTAGAAGAAAAATTAACACAAAAAATACTTCGAAAATATATATCAATGATAAACCAGTAACTTCAAGTACAGCAAAATTAATAGGTAATTTAATAATTGATATACATGGTCAACACGAAAATCAATTAATACTATCTAGTGATGAACAAAGAAATAGATTAGATAACTTTATAAATATTAGTGAAAAAAAGAAAAAAATTAAGGATATTTTAATAGAGATAAAAAATATAAGTAAATCACTTTCAGAAATAGCTTTAACTAATGAGGAATATAATGAGAAAGTATCATTATTAGAATATGAGGTGAATGAGCTTGAAAATGAAGCTCTAGATCATGATGATTACGAGAAAGTTTATCAAGATTACAAAAAACTAAGTAACGCTGATATTTTAATAAAAAAAATTAACGAAAGTAAAAACTTAATTGAAAGTGATAATAGTATTAATATTAACTCGCTACTTTCAGATGTTAATAAAAATTTAGAGGATATTAGAAATATTGATGAAAACTCAGATGACTTACTTGATACTAATATAAGTATTCAAGAACAACTCAGAAATTTATTTAAAATATTGGAAAAATATGAAAACTCTATAAATATTGATAATGAAAAACTTACTTTTCTTAACGAAAAAATATTATCTCTAAATAATCTTTCAAGAAAATATAACGTAAATGAAAAAAATTTAATAAATATTTTATATGAAAAACAAGATTTACTAAACGATCTAAAAAAAAATAAAGAAAATATTGAAAATAAAAATAAAAAGATTGAAGAGAATCTACTGAATTATCATCTTATTGCAAAAGAGATATCTAAGATAAGAATTAAGCAATCACTATTATTAGAAAAAAAAATAAGCTCGGAGTTAAAGAAACTTGGTATGTCTGATTGCCAATTCAAAATTAGTATAGCATCAGATAAAACTTTAATAAGCAATAATGGATATGACAAAATAGTCTTTTTAATAAAGACAAATAAAAAATCTAAACTTCTTCCGTTAAGTGAGATAGCTTCTGGCGGTGAATTATCAAGACTGAGTTTAGTAATTCAGTTAGAGACACGATCAAATAATGATTGCGAAACTATGATTTTTGATGAAATAGATACAGGTATTGGCGGCGCTACATCAGAAGTTCTTGGAAACCATCTCTCTAAACTATCTGAAAAAACACAAGTTCTTTGCGTTACTCATCTAGCGCAGATTGCCGCTAAATCAAATCATCATTACCTTGTATCTAAGGACAAGAATATTTCATCCACAAAACTTACATACTTAGATAACGATATGAAAATAAATGAATTAGCAAGAATGATTGGTGGAATTAAATTAACAGATAAAACATTGCAATTTGCAAAAGAACTTATAGATTAAAAAATCTTAAATTAAAACTATATTATTTTTTATCTTGTTTTTTTAAATCTTCTTTCTCTAAGCGTTTAAATTCTATTACAGTCATTATAGCTCCAGCTATAGCTAGTGCAAAACAGAAGCAACCAGTAAAGAATATTAGTGGGTCATCCATGCTTAGTCTTTCCTAGCTATTATTTTGAAATAAATAGCAAACGCCAAAATTGATGGAATCCATGTCGCAGTAAATAATGCCTCTTGTTTTGTATCAACACCTTGAAACCAAAGAAAGGCGGTTGTTACAAATGCAACTGCAACTGAAAGTAAAATACATATATCTGAAATTTTCATCATAATAAAATCCTGTTTAAAAAATTAATCTTCATTCCAAAAAGCCCAAGAACCTATTAGCAAAAAAATTACTGCTAAGGATGCATGCGCCCTAATACTTGTTTCCTGTGGCAACTCTATCAAAAGTGGAACAACGTTAATCATGCCAAGTATAAGCCAAACTAGCGCCAAAGATCCTAGGACAAGAGCTGCTATTCCAATTTTTCTTTTCATAAATTATTATTTTAACCTTCATATTTTAAAAAAGAATTTCTATTCTTCATCAAAAAATTCTCCGTATAAAACCATACTATGGTCTAATATCTTAAAATTATATTTTTTTGCTAATTCTTTTTGTCTGTTTTCTATTATTTCATCATAAAACTCTACAACTTTTCCAGTCTTTAAGGAAACCATATGGTCATGATGATCGCCATGATCTAACTCGAAAACTGCCTGGGTATTATCATTGCCAAAATGATGTCTGACTACGATATTTGCTGCCTCAAACTGAGTTAACACCCTATATACCGTAGCTAAGCTTATAATCTCACCATCACTTAAAAGTTCTTTGTATATGGTTTCAGCAGACATGTGGTGATTTTCTGCTTTTTCCAGCTTATCTAATATCTTAACTCTTGGTAAAGTTGTCTTTAAGCCAGCATTTTTTAATTCTATATTACTCATAATTACTATATTATCCTTATTTATGGAAACAATACACAAAAAAATAATGAAAAATTTTAAGTTAGTAGTAATTATAGTGCTTTCTATAGTGATGACAGGATGCCAACTTTTACCAGAAAATGCACAGCTAAGGAGTTATAGAGTATTGGTTCAGCAAGGTAACGTAATTGATGAAAGTAAAATAGATTCACTAAAAATTAACATGACGAAAGAGCAAGTAATATTTCTTCTTGGCGAACCAGTTGTTAATAATATTTTTAATAAAAATAGATGGGACTACGTGTATTACAGAAAAAGAGATCCTGAATTAACACAGTTAAATATGGTGAGTATTTTTTTTAAAGAAAATAATGTTATTAGCATGAAAAGAATCTCAAAGAATAATGAAGGTTTATTTGAAATTAATGCTAGTAATAACGATCTTCCAGAATTCTCAAAAAATAATGAAGTAGCATCCGTAAATAATATTTTTGATGATATAGAACTAGAAAGTACAAAGGGAGATGAAATTAAAAATAATATAAGCGATGAAGACGAATCTATAGATTACGAAGAACAAGTTTTTTCGAAAAATAAGATAGATAAAGACAATGATATTTCACAGCAAGATGAAAAAACTGAAAAATCAGAAATTATTAAAGAAAAAATTAAGGATATAAAAGTTAAAGAAGTTCAGCTTGCTAAAAATATAGAAAGAAAAAGTGACTATGAAGTAGTTAAATCAGTTATCGATGAATGGAAAAGTTCATGGGAAAACAAGGATATGAAAAAATACTTATCATTCTACATTGATGATTATTCATCTAAATATTTTAATAATCACGAATTATGGAAAAATGATAGAAAAAAAAGAATTGAAAATAAATCCTCAATTGAAATAAAAATAACGGATCTAAATATCACCTTTAATATTGAAAAAAACGAGACAGCCAATATAAAATTTATTCAAAATTATAAATCTGAAGAGTATTCTGACGAAGTAGTAAAAATCATTGTACTTATTAAAGAAAATTTTAGTTGGAAAATATTTAGCGAAGAGATTTTAAAAAATGAATACTAAGTCATTTCAAAGTTAAATTTTCTTTTTTCGTTTGGAGTCATTTGCAAATTATCGTATATCTCAATTCGATCATTTTCATGAATAATATATTTAAGATTAATAATTTTCCCATAACATCCAAAATATCTTTTTGATAAAAAATCTTTTGAAAATATAGATTTTTTAATTAAGTGATTTATCAAATCTTTTAGTGTTAAATTTTTATTATACGCTATACTAGTCCTCACAATTTTATTATTTGGGCTAATATATACAACTTCAATATCATTTTGATTAATCATTATTATTTATTTGATTCACTAACAAAAGATTTAACTAGGTAGTTTGTAATTTTTTCTAGTGACTTTCCAACGGTATACTCTATGATCTTATTTTTAGCTTCATAATTAATTATTAATTTTATTATAGTTTTCCCGCTAATTTCTTCAAATTCCCATCTTCCATCCAAATACTTAAATGGCCCGTCTATAAGCTTCATCTCTATACTCTCATATTCAATAATTTTATTCATAGTTGTGAAAGTAGTTTTTATCCCTTTTAGGTTAAAATCAAGTCTAGCCTCCATTTGATTTTTTTCTTCAGATAAGATTTTAGAATCTGAACAATAAGGTACAAAATTTTTGTATAGATCAACTCTATTTACAACGTTAAAAACTTTTTTTTTATCTTTTAAAATTATTGCTTCTTTTTTAATTTCCATTTTTTATTTTATAAAAAAATATTAGTACTAAAACCTAATGCGTTTAACATAACTATTATTACCGCTATTGGTGCTAATATTCTTGTAGAGAAATACCAAGATGCCTTCAGTACTCTAGACTTAATTTTTAATTCTGAATCTATATTTTCTTTCGATATTAACCACCCTACAAATATTGTTATCAATATCCCCCCCATTGGAAGAAGTATATTGGATGTCAAATAATCCAAAAACTCAAATATTGTCATATTAAATATTTTTATTTCTGAACCAACATTGAATGATATTATTGTTCCAATTCCAAGCAACCAAGCTGTGCCTGCTGCTATAATGGCTGCCTTTATTCTTGAAATATTATATTTTTCTATCAGCCAAATTATCATAGGCTCTATCAATGAAATTGATGAAGTCCATGCTGCAAATATTAATAGTATAAAAAATAATGTTCCAAATAATTGTCCACCTGGCATCGCTCCAAAGGCTACTGTAAGAGTTTGGAATATTAAACCAGGGCCCTGAGTCATTTCTAATCCACTAGAAATAACTATAGGAAAAATTGCTAGTCCTGCGAGTAAAGCAACTATAGTATCTAAAGAAGCTACTATTACGCAAGTTTGTGGTATAGAAATTTCGCTTGATAAATAAGAGCCATAGACCATTAAAGCCCCCATTCCTAGACTTAAACTAAAAAATGCCTGGCCCAAAGCTATTAATACTGTCGTCCATGTTACTTGACTAAAGTCAGGGTATAACATAAATTTAAAGCCGTTATAAAAGTCTCCCTCTATCGCTGAAAATATAACCAAAGCTAATAATAAAACTAAAAGCGCTGGCATTAATCTTACAACTGCGCTTTCTAAACCTGACTTTACTCCTTTGGCGACAACAATTGCCGTAATGATTGAAAATATTGTATGCCAAGCCAAGAGTCTTTCGGGGTCTGACACAAGATCTGCGAACATTGATGCTGCACCTAGAGCATCAATATTGTTAAGTGTTCCGAATGCTGTTCTAACTGTATAAGCCATTGTCCAGCCAGCTATAACACCATAGTAAGACAAAATTAATATACCAGCTACTATCCCTATTAAGCCTATTAACTGCCAATTTTTTGATCTATTCTCTCTATCAGCAATATATTTTATTGATGCAATAGGGTTTAGTCTTCCTCTTTTGCCTAGATATACTTCCGCAAGCATAATTGGAATACCTATAAAAAGAACACATAAAATATAAATTAGTACAAATGCTCCCCCACCATTTTCTCCTGTAATATAAGGAAATTTCCATATATTACCAAGGCCCACAGCAGATCCTGTAGCAGCCAGTATAAAAGCTGTTCTTGAAGACCATTCACCATGTGAAGAAGTTCTATTTATTGCCATTAGTTACTACTTGTTATTATGTTAATATTGTTAATACTATGGGACAAAGAACTAAAAATACAGAAAATATTATAGCTGTCAACAAAAAAGCTGGGCATGATTATTTTATTCTTGAAAAAATAGAAGCTGGGATTGTGCTTGAAGGCTGGGAAGTAAAAGGAATCCGTGCTTTAAAAGTTCAGTTAAAAGAAGCTTATGTAAAAATAATTAGAGGCGATGTTAATTTAATTGGTTCAAATATTACTCCTCCCTCTTACATTAATAAAGATACCGTTAAAAATCCTTCTAGAACCAGAAAGTTACTTTTAAATCAAAAAGAAATAAATATATTAATTGGAAAGGTTCAAAAAGAAGGGTTAACTCTCATACCACTTTCACTTTATTGGAAAAATAATAAAGTGAAATTGAAATTAGGTATTGCTAAAGGTAAAAAGAAATTTGACAAGAGACAATCAGAAAAAAATAAAGATTGGGCAATTGAAAAAAATCGAGTTGCTAAAACTAAATTAAGAAGTAGTTAATCTCTATTACAAGAAAAAACTTCTACCTCAAGATTTAAACCTGTTGATTTTACTCCCTCTATACAGTCAACATAGCTACTATACTCTCCGATTACTCCAGCACTGCCAGTAGCAACCCAGTTTCCTGAATCTTCGCTATATTTTAAGTACCCCCAAAAACCTACTATTAATAGGATTATTAACATAAATATTTTATCCATCTGAGTTTCCCGCCCTTTAATTTATTTTTTGAATCTGTACATTATATCAAAACTTAGAGATATTCCAAATACATCTACCACTAGAAGCTTCGTCTATTTTATTACATATTTCTTTATGCTTTCTTAATTCTTCTTCGTTAGCTTTGTATACCAAAGAGCTTTTAATGTGTTTTTTTATTGTAGTATTGGTTTTTTTTTCACTTTTATTTTTTGCTAAATCAAAAGATATCTGGCCTCCTGTCATTGATAAATATACATCGCCAAGAATTCTTGCATCTAATAAAGCCCCATGAAAATCTCTAGATGAGTTATCAACTCCATATCTTTTACATAGGGCATCAAGACTATTTTTCTGTCCCGGGTGAAGTTTTCTTGCATAAACAAGAGTGTCAAAGATTTTACAAATACTAGAAATTTCAACCTTTGATTTTGATTTCTTATACTCATGTTCTAAAAAACCAACATCAAAAGGAGCATTATGAATTATCAGCTCTGCTCCATCTATAAAATTTAAAAGATCATTTTTTATATCTTGAAATAAGGGTTTCTCTTTGAGAAATTCATTTGTTATGCCGTGAACACTTATAGCTCCTTGATCTATTTCTCTCATCGGATTTAAATACTGATGGAATTTTTTACCAGTGTATTTCCTATCAAAAAGCTCAATACATCCTATTTCTATTATTTTATGATTTCTAGAAACATCTAGACCCGTTGTTTCGGTATCAAGAATAATTTGCCTACTCATTCCAACTTCTCACTTTTTTTTAATATAGCTAAATTAGCTAAGTCATCTGCCATTTCATTACCTGGATTACCACTATGACCCTTAACCCAATTCCATTTAATAGTATGTTCTGAAGATAAATCATCTATAGCTTTCCATAAATCAACATTTTTTACATCTTTTTTAGTAGAAGTTTTCCAATTATTATTTTTCCAGTTATTTATCCAATCATTAATTCCATTCATTAAGTATTTAGAATCAGTGTGTATAACTACATTTGATTTGATTTTTAAACTCTTTATAGCATTTATAGCTGCTGTAATTTCCATCCTATTGTTTGTAGTATTATTTTCATATCCATACAATTTTTTTGTACTTTCTTCGAATTCAATAACAGCGCCCCAACCACCCTCACCTGGGTTACCCTTACAAGCACCATCAGTATATATAACTACATTATTTTTCATAATTATTATGAACTACAGGTTTAGAAAACTTTCCTAAAATTATATTATCTTTCTTATGCCAATTTTTAACAGATATAAATTTAAAAGTATTCTTTTTTGCAAAAATTACATAACTATTTCCGAAATAGTTTATTTTTGAGAAAATATTTCCGTTTAAAAAACTTAAAAATTCTAAAAATTTATTATTTTTAAATGGAGGTATTTTATTTATATTAAAGATGCTATTAACATCGTAAGAAAATAAAGACATCCAGTCAATTAATCTAGATATATTTATATATACTTTATTTTTAAAAATAGAATTTATTGGTAGTAATCGATATAGACCAAGAAAACTTGTTTTGTTAAAACCAGCTATAATAATTTCACCGTCATCAGCTAATACTCTATTTACTTCTCTAAAAGCTGCATGATGATTTTGTTCTACCTCTAAAGAATGTATCAATACTATTCTGTCTATTGAAGACTTTTGAAATGGTAAATTCTGTAATTCTGCTTTAATATCAGCTCCTTTAGAATTTGAAACATAAAAGCTATTAAAGTTATAACTTTTATCCATTATTTCTCTTATCAATCTTTCAGTACCAATATATAAGATATTTTTATCAAAAGAAGGGCGTAAAATTTTATTTATTGAGTTAATAATTAAATCCTGGTTAATCTCACCTGCTCTTGATAAGTACCAATTATTTATTTCTGATGTCTTAAAGTTCATTTTTATATTTTTATCTGTGGAACAGATTTTAATAGTTTTTTAGTATACTCGTTTTTAGTTTTATTAATTATATCAAACGTGCTGCCACTCTCAACCATCTTGCCTTTATACATCACAGATATTGTGTCAGATATATTAGATATTAACTTTATATCATGTGATATAAATAGATATGATATCTTTGTTCTTTCTTGAATATCAATCAAAAGATCAAGCACTTGCTTTTGGACTGTAACATCTAATGAGCTTGTTGGCTCATCACAAACTAGTAATTTAGGTTCTAGTACTAAAACTCTAGCAATAGCAATTCTTTGTCTTTGTCCACCAGAAAACTGATGGGGGTATTTATTCAAGGAATCTTTACTTAAGCCAACGTTTTTAATGACATCATAAAGAATCTTATTTGTGTCAGTGTTACTTAATTCTGGTTTCAAAAAACACAACCCTTCTTTAATTATTGCTCCAACTCTCATCCTTGGATTTAATGAGGAAAATGGATCTTGGAATACCATCTGGTAATGTTTTCTAAAATCTCTCTTCTCAAAGTTAGTCATTTTTAAAATATCCTTATTTAATATTTTAATATTTCCTGATGTAACTTGAGTTAACCCCATTATTGCTTTAGCTATTGTTGTTTTACCAGATCCTGATTCTCCAACAATAGCATGAGTAGAACTAGGTTTTATTAAAAAACTTATATCATCTACCGCTTTGATATAAGATTTTTCTCTATCTAAAAATTTATTTTTTTCTTTGAAGTAAACTTTAAGATTACCTATATTCAAAACATCTTCATCATTATTATCAATATTCGTAATTAATTTTCTATTATACTTTGAGGAGACTAATAATGATTTACTATAAAGTTCTTTTGGATTTTGAAAAAATAATTTAGATTCACAATTCTCAATAACTTTACCGTTTTTCATTACAACTATTCTGTCTGATATTTGAGATGCCACAGCGAGGTCGTGTGTTATAAATAATATTGCCATATTTAATTTTTCTTTTAATTCAATTAGTAAATCTAAAACTTGTTTTTGAATTGTTACGTCTAGAGATGTAGTTGGTTCATCTGCAATTAATAGTTTTGGTTTACAAGCAATTGCCATAGCTATCATTACTCTTTGCTTCATACCTCCCGATAACTGATGTGGATATAAATTTATTACTCTTTTTGCGTCATTAATCCCTACAGAAATTAAATTCTTAATTATCTCATGTTCTAAATTGATGTCTTTGTAGTTTATATATGCTTCTCTTAATTGTTCTCTTATACTCATTACCGGGTTAAGAGATCTCATGGGCTCCTGAAATATCATAGATATATCTTTTTTTCTAATTTCACGCATTTCTTTTTCTTTTAGATTAAAGATATTTTTATCAGCAAATATTACTTCTCCATTACTTATTTTACATGACGCTTCTAGTAATCTTATAATTGATAATGCTGTAAGAGATTTTCCACTACCAGACTCGCCTATTAGCGAAACAACTTCAGATTCTTTAATTGTAAAACTAATATCTTTTAGTATCTCTTCCTCTGCATGAGATCTTATATTTAAACATAGATTTTTTACCTGCAGTAAATCATTCATAATTTTTGTTTGCTCTTGGATCAAATGCATCTCTTACAACATCAGAAAATAAATTTGCGAATAATACCAACATAAACATAAATAAAAATGCAGAAAATAAAGACCACCAAACTATTGGCTCTCTTGACATTTCTAGTCTTGCCGCGTTAATCATATTCCCCCAGCTGTATGTTGTTGGGTCAACGCCAATATTTACATAAGATAATACAGCCTCTGCAAGTACCAGCGCGCTAAAATCTAGCACAACAGTAATAATAACTATATGCATTATATTTGGGATTATATGCCTCACTATAATAGAAAATTTGCTCAATCCAAATGTTTGTGAAGCTTGAACATACTCAACTTCTCTAAGCTTCATTGACTCTCCACGCAGTAAACGACATAATCCTGTCCAGCTTGTTAGGCCTAATATCATGCATAAGAAAAAAAGTCTTAAATCAGCTCTCTCATAAATATTTTCAAATTCAAGAGGGTTGTTAGTCATATAAACTTGGAGCATTAAAATAGCTGATGCAATTAACAAAACACTTGGGATTGAGTTTAAAGTTGTATAAATGTACTGAATAATATCGTCAACAAATCCACCAATATATCCTGCAAATATCCCAAGAAATATAGCAAATGGTAGCATTACTATTGTTGTTAATGTTCCAATAAGTATTCCAGTTCTAATACTTTTTATGCTTTTATATAAAACGTCTTCGCCGACTTTATCGGTACCTAAAACATAATATTGTGATCCAAGATCATAAAATAACATAATGACAAATATCATTGAAAATAAAGATCCTAAAAAAATTTTATTAAGCTTTGCTGAATAAAAAAAATCTTTAGTTTTAAATATTTTTTTATAAAATATGAATACATAAATCAAAAAAATTATAAAAATTGTTTTTAAAAAAGAAAATAAAGTAGTCAGAAATATATTATATGAATTTTTTTCGGAAAACTTATTATGATTTCCTTTGTGTAAAAGCTTAGGGTAAATTCTTTTATCTTTATTATTAATTTTTATAGTTTCTTTAGAATATAAATGGGAAGAAAATGGTGCCGAGTAGCTCTTTTCAGAATTTTTATGTATTGGTAGTATTATTATATCTAAAAGACTTTTTATTTCTGAGGTATAAATATATTGATCTGTATTTTCATTATATAGCTTATCTTTAATATGTATTGAATCCAATAATGCTGTTAGCATAAAAAAAGAAAGTACTACAGACGATATAATTCCAGTTTTGTTTTTAAAAACATGCGACCATGTTTGCTTTATATCAGGAGTTTTTCTTACATAATTAATATATATACATAATGAAAATATAATCAAATAAAAAAATATATCTGTAAGTAAAAAAGTGAACATTATTTTAACCTTACTCTTGGATCAACTAATGTGTAAGATATATCTGTTAAAATTAAACCTGATATATATAGTATTGTGCCAAGAAAAACCATAGCTCTAACTATTGCAAAATCTTGGCTTTGTATTGCATCTATTGTATAACTTCCAAGGCCTGGGATTCCAAAGAATGATTCTACTATTAGACTTCCTAAAAATAATAATGGAAGTATAACTACAATACCTGTTAAAATTGGAATTAGTGCATTTTTGAAAACATGATTAAATAAAACAGCGCTTTCAGAAAGACCTTTAGATTTTGCTGTCTTAACATAATCTTTTTCAATTTCTTCTAAAAATAAAGAGCGGTACCATCTTGTGCCAGAGCCTATACCATATAGAACGCTTATTATTACTGGTAAAACTAAAAATTTTATAGCCTCATATCCATGAGCATACCCTGATATTGGTACAAGATGCATTAGTTTACTAATAAGGTATTGGCCTCCAATAATATAAAATAAACTTGATATTGACATTAATGCAACACAAAAAATAACTCCAATGTAATCTACTTTTGTTGACCTAAAATAAACAAAAAATAATGCAAAAGTAATATTAATGAATAAACCAACAAGTAATGATGGAAGTGCTATAGCCAAACTTGGCCACATTCTTTGTTTAATATCATACTTTATATCTCTTCCACTATCTGACAAACCAAACTCAAAAAGAAATAACTTAAATGATTTTTCATAAAAAATTGTTTCCTTAAAAGCATTTAGTCCTTTTTCATCAGTATTGTAAAAAAGAGGATTATTGTAACCCCTTTCTTCATTCCACGAAATAATTTGCTCTTGAGTTACCCTTTTATTTCCCAAGTGAAGTCTTGCAACCTCTTCGGGAGAATTAACAACAAAAAATAGTGTAAAAGTTAGCAAATTAACTCCGATTAAAATAGGAATCGCATATATAAGTCTTTTTAAAATATATTTAATCATAAACTTTTTCTTTGTCTTTTTTTCTAATCATCAATATAACTGAAAATATAAAAATACTAATAATAAAAAATAAAATATACAGTAATGTAAAATTAGCTTTATTCCACAAATTAATACTCTTATATCTTATTTCATCATTTATTCTTTTATACTTTAGCGTGTTATTTGCCATTAAATTTGACTCAACATTTTCTACCCACTTATGAGAGAGTGAGAATGATTTTGGGTGAAAACCCCATATCCAAGGACTGTCTTTTTGAATTATTTCTAATATATTTTTTATAATTTTTCCTCTTTGTGAGGAATTTCTCATGTTTTTCATTTTTAAAAATAATTCATCGAATTCTTGGCTTTCATAGTTTGAGGCATTTTCTCCTCCATATTTAACTTTTCCATTTTTACTATACAAAAGAAACAGGAAATTTTCGGGGTCAGGGTAATCAGCGTTCCAACCCCATTGGAATATTTGCCCAGTTCCACTAATCATTTTTTCCTGAAAACGATTATAATCAGTAACTCTTGTAACTAATTGTATATTTATTTTTTTAAATTGTTTTCTTAGCCAATTTAGGAATGCATATGTATCTGCTCCTGCTCCTGTTGCCTCAAAGTATAATATTAATGGTTTTCCAGTTTGGCTATCTATACCATTATCATAACCTGCTTTAGTTAGTAACTTCTTTGCCTGATCTATATTTTTCTTAATTATTTTTCCACTTTGTAGCTCAAATATAGTTTTATTAAAATTATTTTTTCCGTCTTGATATCCAAATATGCCTGGTGGTAATGGACTCTGAGCAACAATACCTCTTCCATTTGTAAATATAGATATATATTCATCGTAATCTATAGCAATTGATATTGCTTGTCTTAAAAATCTAGATCTTTCGCTATGACCACCAATAACAGTATCGAGCATATTAAACCCAATATAATAAGTAGAAGCTGAGGTTGCTGTTGTTAAATGAATCCCTTTATCCTCTAGCTCTTTATTTAATGATATGTCTCCAGAATTATTTAATGAGACTGCTTGATCATAATTATCTGAAGCTATTCCAGAATTGTCATAATACCCTTGAAGAAATTTATTCCATCTTGGTATCTGTTCTTTTTCAAGAGAATAAATAGCTTTATCTAAAAAAGGTACTTCTTTTGAATTATTAAATGAAACCAGTTTTTTATTGATTATTTTATCTTCCAAGGAAGGGTAAATCTCTCCTCTGAAATTTTTGTTATATTCTAAAATCATCCTTAAATTTGGATTATTTTCAGTAAGTTTGAATGGTCCTGTTCCAACTGGAAACCAGTTTAAAGTAATATTCTTCTTTTGAAGACCTTGTTGACTATAAAATAAATCTGCCTCCCATGGCATAGGAGAAAAGAAAGGCATTGCCAACCAATATATGAATTGCGGGTACTGTTTTTTTAAAATTATTGAAAATGTGTATTTATCAATTTTTCTAACACCTTTGATGTTATATGATCTTACAAAATTAATTTTTTCCTTACTATTACTGAATTGTAGATTTTGTAATTTATTTTTATATTCACCAAAACCCAAAATATAATCTTGCATTACTCCAGATATAGGCGAGTGATTTTTATAATCTGCTAAACGCTTAATTTGATAAATGTAATCATCTGATGTTAATTCTCTAGTTTCGTCATCTTTAAAGTCTTTTAAAGTATTTATATTCTCTAGATCGATTTCAGATATTTCGTGATATATATAATCTTCATTAATTTTAAAAAAAGCTGGATGATTTTGATACAAAATACCTTTTTTAATTTTTAAAATATATTTAGTATATACAGCTTTATTCTTATCTTTTGTATTTTTAAAATCTTTATCAAAATAATGTAATTCTGGCATTTCCCTTGCTGTCAATGGGATCAATTCATATGGTTTCTTTAAATAATGATATTGATACAGTGGTTCATATATTTGCGCTATAAATGCATATTCGTTTGAACTGTATGAGCGAGCAGGATCTAAATGCTTTGGTCTCTCTTGAAATGATGAGTAAAAAACTTTGCTGCTTTTATCGTTACTACCGTAAGGACTATTTAGTGGTTTCTCTGAGCATCCTCCTAATGTAAGTATTGATATCAAAAAGGTATATTTAATAAATCTTAGCATTTTTAAGTTACTCAAATTATAATTTTATAATTATAATATATTTTACTGCATAATAAATAAAATATGATATACAATACGTAAATGAAATTTTTAGAAGGAAAAAAAGCTCTAGTCTTAGGTATTGCAAGCAACAGGTCCATTGCTTGGGGTATTTCTGATTCTTTAAAAAAAAATGGCGCTGAGTTAGCATTTACCTACCAAAATGATAAATTAAAAGATAGGGTCGAGAAATTAGCAGCGGAATGCGATTCAGATATTATTATGCCATGCGATGTTTCAGAAGATGGGAGTATAAAAAATATGCTAGATCAACTTTCAAATAGATGGCATGAATTTGACATTATAGTTCATTCATTAGCATTCGCACCAAGAGAAGAGTTAGAAGGGAATTATGTTGATAAAACTACAAAAGAAGGATTTTTATCTGCGCACAGCATAAGTAGTTATAGTTTGCTAGAGCTTTGTAAAGAAGCGAAACCTATGTTGAAAGGCTCAAACCCTTCTGTTATATCACTTTCTTATCTTGGAGCTGTTCGTGGAATGCCAAACTATAACGTTATGGGTGTAGCAAAAGCAAGTCTTGAAGCTAACGTAAGATATTTAGCATACTCTATGGGAGAAAATAATATCAGAGTAAATTGTATATCAGCAGGCCCAATAAAAACCTTGGCTGCTGCCGGAATATCTGATTTCAGAAAAATGCTAGATCACGTAGAAAAAAATTCGCCTTTAAAGAGAAATGTAACCATTCAAGAAGTTGGTGAAACTGCATCTTTTCTTGCATCGGATGGAGCAAGCGGTATTACGGGTCAGGTACTTTATGTTGATTCTGGATTTAATATTATTGGAATGCCGGCAATAGATTAAAACTTATTTTCCGACAACGCTAACACAACAAGAATCACCAAAAACATTAACACTTGTTCGAAGCATATCAAGTACTCTATCAATTCCTAGAATAATAGCTACAGCTTCAATAGGCAAGCCTACAGCACTGAGAATAACTATTATTGCAACAAAGCTAGCTGATGGTATGCCAGCAACGCCAATAGATGTAATTAAAGCTAAAGATAATATTAAGAATTGATCTATATAAGTTAAATCAATTCCGTATAATTGAGCAATAAAAATTACAGCAACACATTCAAATAAAGCTGTACCATCCATATTTATGGTTGCACCCAAAGGAATAATAAAATTGACGCGATCTTCTTTATAGTTAAGATCATCAATTAAACATTTTGTGGTAACTGGAATAGTTGCAACTGATGAACTCGAGGAAAAAGCGACTAATAAAGCAGAACTCATGCCTTTAAAATGCTGATATATATTTCTTTTAAAAATATATAAAACTAATGGATAAAATATTAACATATGTATCAAAAGAGCAATTATTACAGTTATAAAGAAATTAGATAATATTATATAGCTTTCTGGATTAAAATTAATAACAGTCTTAGCCACAAGACAAAATACTCCAAATGGCATAAAGAATAATATATATCTCATGATTTTTAAGAAAACAAGATAAATGCCTTCCCAAAAAAATCTTATTGTATCCATGCTTTTAGAAGATGATGATCTTATAGCTAATCCGAAAACAATACTAAATAAAATAACAAATAACATATTTCCATTAGCTATAGAAAGAAAAATGTTTCCCGAAAATATGTTTAATAAAAAATAACTCAAAGAATAGTTATCTTGAGAATTTACCATAAAATCTAAATTATCACTTGATGCTAAACCAAGAATCTTGGCACCCCCTCCGCCATTAAATAAACCAGGTTGGACAATATTTACAACAAAAATACCTATTGTAATGGCAGCTAAGCTTGTAAAGACATAGAATAATATTGTTTTAAAACCTAGTCCAGACAAGTCATTTGTAGATTTAAATGAAGCTATATTAAAGATCAATGAAGACATTATTAGGGGAACAACTATCATTTTTAAAGAGTTTATAAATATTGATCCAAATAACTCAAAAAAATTGTAATAATTAAAACCTAAAAATGAGTCATTCTTATCTAAATATATCCCTGAAAAAAATCCTAAAAATAAAAATAAAAAGATTAATTTAGATGATGGTAATTTTTCCATTTGTCTTAGTTATAAATTCTTAGAATAGATTTTTATGTTAGCTTGTTCACGTAAGCTTTGAATAACTGAGTACAAAACTGCATTCACCTGTTCATTATAAAACATAGACTTTAATGATTTATTACTTAGATCAGAATCACCATTTTTGACGCTTTCTAAAACTATTAACTCATAGTTTCCAGTTCCAGACTCTATACTTGTAACATTATTATTTTTTGTGAGTGAAAATAATTTTAATAAAATTGAAGGAGGGATATTCTTATCAGATCTTCCTACGTCTAAATAACTTGTTACTTTCTTATTTGTTAATTTCTCTATTTCAGATATATCTGAGCCACTGCTTAATTTTTTTTCAATATCTTTAATTGTATCTTTCATTGAAACTATAGAATTCTCAGTATTAATTAATGCTTCAATTTCCTTTTCTACGGATTGATATTTTTTATAAACCACAGGAGATTTATCTTTTATTCTTAACATAACTAGATTTTCATTTACTTCTAAAGGCTGGCTATTTAGATTTTCTTTATACACACCATCAGAACCAATTGCACTTAAAACAATTTCATTATTCAGTATTTTATGATTTTTTTTTATTTTTGATAATGTGGATAACCCTGTTGTGATTTTTTTAACTGAAAGAAACTCTTCAGCTTTGTCTAATGAACTTGGGTTTTCGAATAAAATATTTGAAACGTCTTCGTAAATTGTTTCGTATCTATTGGTAATTTGTGAGTCTTCGTAATCTCTTTTTACAATATTTTTAACTTCTTTAAATTTCTTAACTTTAGCTTCTTGAATATTATCAAGTTTAAATATATAGAAACCCTGATCTGTAGACAAAACTTCAGAGATATCGTTGATATTTTCTAAATTGAATATTATATCACTAATATTTTTTGATAAATCAAATCTTGAAACCCAACCTATGTCACCCTCTTTTTTATTTGATAACTGATCATTCGAATATTCAGTCGCTAAGGACTCAAATATATCATTACTTTTTAATTTTGAAAGAATTGTATTAATTAATTCTGAGTTACTTTCTTTATTTCCTTTAATATTTGACAGAAATATTTGCTTTACTCTTCTTTTTTCAGCAGTAATATATTTGAATTTATTTTCATTGTAATAATTTTCAATATTTTCTGAGCTAATGTTAATCTGTTTTTTTAATATTTTTTTATTAAAAACTAAATATTCAACATTAAACTTTTCTGGCATTGAAAATATATTTTTATACTTAACATAGAAATCTTTTTTTTCTTTTTCTGAAGATATTTTTTTATTATCTATAAAATCTTTGTAGCTAAGAGATAATAATTTAAAATCTCTTGTTTGATACTTTAGTTTTTCTAAATCCTTTAATTGTTCTGTTGCTATAAATGATGATTCTACAATATTATTGTAGAATTGAAGTGTTTTAAGCTCTGAATTTCTTATTCTTTCGTAATCAGATGTTTTTATTCCTTGGCTTTCAAGCAATTTCTGATACCTAGATGGGTTAAATTTTTTTTCAGTATGAAATATTTTATTATCTCTTATATCAGATATTAAAGTTCTTTCTGATATTTGAAATTTGTTCTTATTTACAAATTCTCTAACTAAGATACTATCTATTAATTCATCCAATACTGATCTTTTAATTATTTTCTTTTGAAGATCTGCTTCATTCTGATCCTTGGATATCATGTCTTGCATTTGTCGCAATCTACTTTGATATTCATTGTTCAATCTTTCTGAAGAAATTTTTGTTTCATTAATTTCTGCAACTATTACATTACCACCAGTAAAATATTGATCTATACCCCATAATACAAATGGTATACTTATACCAATTACTATTACATAAGCAATCCAGCCTGTTGTTTTATCTCTAATATTTTGCAGCAACTGTACTTCCTTTTTATATTTTTTACATGGCGGAGTGGACGGGACTCGAACCCGCGACCCCCTGCGTGACAGGCAGGTATTCTAACCAAACTGAACTACCACTCCTAATACTCTACCTTCTTTGGTGGGTGCTGAGGGATTCGAACCCCCGACATCCGCCTTGTAAGGGCGACGCTCTACCAACTGAGCTAAGCACCCTGAAAGATAAGGGCGGGCTTAGTTTAAGGCATCCTTAAGAGCTTTACCAGCTTTGAATCCAGGAGTGTTTGAAGCTTTTATTTGTATTGACTCACCAGTTTGAGGATTTCTTCCCATTCTTGCATTTCTATGTCTTACTTCAAATGTTCCAAATCCAGGTATTGTTACTTTTTCCCCTGATTGCAATGTTGATGTAATTGCACCAAGAACAGCTTCGAGTGCTCTTCCAGCTTCTGCTTTATTTGAACCTGTAGAATTTGCTATTGCGTCTATTAAGTCTGATTTATTCATTATTATTATCCTCTAGTATTTGTGTGTGTGTTTATGAACTAATTATGCTCACATTTTTTTCCTACATCCTTGTCAGTTATACATTAAGGAGAATTTCTCTGTCAACATAATAAACATAATAAATATAATTAATTACTAATTATAATATTATGTTTAACTAATTTATAGATCTAAATATATGAATTTATTGAACTTATTCTTTAATGAGTTAAAACATCCTTTCCTTCAGATTTTCTAGAAACTTTTCTCTGAGCAAGCTCTAATCCTGGAACTGGTTTCTCTAAAGCAATAGATAAAACTTCCTCTACCCACTCCACGGTTTTAATCTCAAGATTATTTTTTATATTATCTGGAATTTCCGCGAGATCTTTTTCATTTTCTAATGGAATTACAACTGTTTTTATTCCGGCCCTATGAGCCGCAAGCATCTTTTCTTTCAACCCACCAATAGGTAAAACTTGACCATGAAGATTAACTTCTCCTGTCATAGCCACTGATGATTTTACTGGGTTCTCTGTGAGCGCAGAAACTAACGAGGTGGTTATACCAACTCCTGCACTTGGTCCGTCTTTTGGTGTAGCGCCTTCAGGAAAGTGAACGTGTATATCTTTATTCTCATAGAAGTCTTTATCGATTCCAATATTTAAAGCTCTTTTTCTAACTATCGTCATCGCCGCTCTAATCGACTCCTGCATTACATCACCTAATTGGCCAGTTAAAATGTATTTTCCCTTACCCGGAATAACTGCCGTCTCAACACTTAGCAGCTCTCCACCAACTTCTGTCCATGCTAATCCATTTACGAGACCAACTACATTTTCTTTTTCTGCCTCTCCATGTTTAAATCTTTTAACCCCTAAAAAATCTTTGAGATTATTTTTATCTATTTTAATACTTTTTAGTTTTTTATTTAGTAAGAGTTTTTTGACTACTTTTCTACAAATTTTAGATATTTCTCTTTCTAAATTTCTTACACCAGCTTCTCGAGTATAAGATCTGATGATTTCCAAAAATGTATTTTTATTAAATTTTATATCCTTCTCAGTTAATCCATTATTTTCAAGCTGTTTTGGCATTAAATATTTTCCAGCGATACTATCTTTTTCATTTTCTGTATAACCAGGTATCCTTATAACTTCCATTCTATCTAATAAAGGGCCCGGTATGTTCATTGAGTTTGACGTTGCGACAAACATTACATCAGACAAATCAAAATCAACCTCTAAATAATGATCAGAGAATGTATCGTTTTGTTCAGAATCAAGCACTTCCAATAGAGCAGAAGATGGATCTCCTCTGAAATCCATAGCCATTTTATCAATTTCATCTAATAAAAATAATGGGTTCTTAACACCAACTTTTGATAAATTTTGCATTATCTTTCCAGGTAAAGATCCAATATATGTTCTTCTGTGACCTCTTATTTCTGCCTCATCTCTAACACCACCTAAAGACATTCTTGTGAATTTCCTGCCAGTAGCTTTAGCAATAGATTTGCCTAAACTTGTTTTACCAACTCCAGGAGGACCAACTAGACACAAAATAGGTCCCTTCAATTTTCTTACTCTTTGTTGAACGGCTAAATACTCAAGAATTCTTTCTTTTACTCTTTCTAAGCCATGATGATCATCTTCAAGAATTTTTTCCGCAATAACTAAGTCTTTTGTTACCTTAGTTCTCTTCTTCCAAGGTACATTTACTAATACATCAATATAATTTCTTAAAACTGAGGCTTCTGCTGACATTGGCGACATCATTTTTAATTTATTTACATCGCCTTTAATTTTATTCATTACTTCTTTTGGCATTCCAGATTTAACAATCTTTTTCTCGATGTCTTCAATCTCATTTGGGACATCATCCATATCTCCTAATTCTTTTTGGATAGCTTTCATTTGTTCATTCAAATAATATTCTCTCTGACTTTTCTCCATTTGATTTTTAACCCTTCCTCGAATTTTTTTCTCAACCTGAAGGATGTCTAGTTCATTTTCAATCAAATTAATAATACTTTCAATTCTATCCTTAACATCACTAATCTCTAAAATAGTTTGCTTTTCTTCCATTTTTAAAACCAAATGAGCAGCAATAGTGTCTGCAAGTCTTGATGGGTCATCTATACCTGATAAAGATGTCATAACCTCAGGAGCAATTTTTTTATTTAACTTCACATACTGATCAAAAGAATCAATTACTGATCTTGATAGTATCTCTATTTCTCTATCACCAATAATTTTTTCTTCTACAATATCGACTTTTGCTTCAAAGTATTCATCGCCATATATCTTTCCTTGGATTTCAGCTCTATTCGCCCCTTCCACTAAAACTTTTATTGTTCCATCTGGAAGTTTTAACAATTGTAGTACTGTAGCTAAAGTTCCAAATCTATAAATGTCTCCATCTTGAGGATCATCTAAGTCAGCAGTTTTCTGAGCTACCAACATAATCTGTTTATTTGCATCCATGGCAACTTCTAAGGATTTTATAGATTTTTCCCTACCCACAAATAACGGTATCACCATATTTGGAAATACAATTACATCTCTTAGGGGAAGTACTGGGAAAACTAGGGCATCAGAATTACTTTTTTTCATGATTTATCCTTAAAAATTTATTACTCACTATTATATTATGTGGGTATATTTCAATATTTCAAGGTGCTTTTAATCTTTAATCGCTTTTTTTTCAGGGGCGTTCTGGTCATAAATTAAATAAGGTTGTGTTTCACCATTTATAACGGCCTCATCTACTACAACCTTTGATACATTGGGGATTGATGGAAGATCATACATAGTATCTAGTAAAACATTCTCTAAAATTGTTCTAAGACCTCTGGCTCCTGTCTTTCTCTCTTTAGCTTTTTTTGCTATAGCTAATAAAGCATTATCTCTAAATTCTATTTCTGCGTTTTCCATTTTAAATAACTTGCTATATTGTTTAGTAATAGCGTTTTTTGGCTCTAACAAAATTTTAATTAAAGCATTTTCATCTAACTCATCTAAAGTTGCAATCATAGGAAGTCTTCCTACAAATTCTGGTATCAAACCATAAGATATCAAGTCTTCCGGCTCTACCTGATGAAGAACTTTTAATGAGTCTGATTTATCTTTTGCATGAACCTCAGCTGCAAAGCCGATACCACTTTTTTCTGTTCTATCCTTTATTACTTTATCTAGTCCAGCGAATGCTCCACCAACGATAAATAAAATATTTTTTGTATCAACTTGAACAAATTCTTGTTGAGGGTGCTTTCTCCCACCCTGTGGAGGAACTGATGCAGTAGTTCCCTCAATAAGTTTTAGAAGTGCTTGCTGAACACCTTCTCCAGATACATCTCTTGTTATTGATGGATTATCAGCTTTTCGTGATATTTTATCAATTTCATCAATGTATATAATTCCATTTTGAGCTTTTTCAACATCATAGTCACATTTTTGTAAAAGTTTTTGAATAATATTTTCAACATCCTCCCCTACATATCCGGCTTCTGTTAATGTCGTTGCGTCCGCAATAGTAAAAGGAACATTAAGAAGTTTTGCTAAAGTTTCGGCGAGCAATGTTTTTCCACATCCAGTTGGCCCAACTAATAATATATTACTCTTAGATAGCTCTACACCATCGTCTTTAGAAAATTGTGATTCTAATCTTTTATAATGATTATAGACTGCTACAGATAGAACTTTTTTTGCTCTTGATTGGTCAATAACATATTCATCTAAGGATGCGTTAATCTCATGAGGTTTTGGTAATTTTTTATCTTCACTTGGTTCTTGATCAAGTAACTCTTCTCTTATTATATCGTTGCAAAGCTCTACACACTCATCACATACAAAAACTGATGGACCTGCAATTAATTTTTTAACATCTTGCTGACTTTTACCGCAAAACGAACAATATAATAATTTATCATCTACACTTTTATCATCGTCGCTCATAAAAAACCTTCCCAACTATTTTTAAAAATTATTTAATTTCTTTTCTAGATTCAAGAACACTGTCTATAATTCCATAATCCATTGCTTCTTTAGCATTCATAAAATTATCCCTATCTGTATCTGCTGATATTTTATTAATATCATTTCCTGTATGCTTAGACAAGATAGAATTTAAATTTTCTCTAACTTTTTGTATTTCCTGAGCATGTATTTGTATATCGGTTGACTGTCCTTGAAAACCTCCCAACGGCTGATGTATCATTACTCTAGAATTTGGAAGCGCAAATCTCTTATTTTTTGTTCCACCTGCTAATAATACAGCACCCATGCTTGCTGCCTGACCTATACATAATGTGCTTATGTTAGGCTTACAAAATTGCATTGTATCATATATTGCCATACCAGATGTTACAGAACCGCCTGGTGAATTGATATAAAGGGATATATCCTTATTTGGATCTTCAGATTCTAAAAATAGAATTTGGGCTATAATTACATTGGCCATATAGTCTTCAATAGGTCCAACTATGAAAATAATTCTTTCTTTTAAGAGTCTAGAGTATATATCATAAGCTCTTTCTCCTCGGGATGATTGCTCTACAACCATCGGCACAAGATTCAAATTATTTATGTTATTTTTATTGTTAATCATTATCGTCCTATATTATCAAATATTTTTATTTAGTCTATCTAAGTTCTACTAAGTCATCAAATGAATAATCTTTTTCAGTAACTTTTGCATTACTAACTACCCATTTAATTGCTAAATTTTCCAAAATAACTGACTCCATATTTCTTTTTGCCTCTTCATTATTTAAATAATAATTTTCAATTTCTGCTCTATTTCCTTGCCCTCTTGAAATTGTATCTATCCAGCTATCTATATCCTCTTTAGATAAAGTAAATTTCTCGGTATTAATAATTTCTCTTAAAAGTAAACCAGCTCTAACTCTTTCAGACGCATCCTTTGAATATAGTTTTTTCATATCTTCATCGCTTATCTTTACGTCGCCATTTGGATTATTTTCTTTATCCATTCTTAGTATTTCTTCATCAACCATAATTCTTGGCACTTCAAATTTTTGCGATTTACTTAATTCAGAGATAACATTTTTTTTCAAAAAAGAATCTACTAAAGTCTCAGCATCTTTCTTCATTCCTTCTTCGATTTTAGAATGAAGTGTCTCAATTTTTCCATCTTCGACTCCTAATTTTTTAACAAACTCTTCGTTTATTTCAGAAATTTGTGATTCTTGTACTTCTTTTATTTTTATTATGAAATCAACTGGCTGCGAAGCTAATTTTTTATCTTGATAATCCTCTGGAAAAGTAATATTTAATGTTTTTTCCTCTCCTGCTTTAACTCCTTCAAGCCCGTCTTCAAAGCCGGGTATAAGCTGCTTACTTCCAATTTCTATTAAAAAATCATTAGCTTTATTATTCTCAAAAGCCTCTCCATTAATTGTTCCTTCAAAATCTGCCTTGACTCTGTCGCCGGTTTTTGATTTTCTATCTACTAAGCTCCATTCTTTATACTGTTCAGCTATTTTATCTACAGATTTTTCTAAATCTTCTTTTTTTACTTTTAAAATTGGTTTTTCTAATATAATTTTATCGATATTTTTTAGCTCAATTTCTGGTATGACTTCTATCAATGCCTTAAATGTGTAAGTATTCTTATCTTTAGTTTCTTGCATAGATATTTCAGGTGCCGCCACTGGATTCAGCTTCTCATCTAATACTACTTTTATGTAGTTTTTCTCAATATGTTCACTTAATGACTCATTGAAACATTGATCATAATATTTACTTTTTACTACATTCATTGGAACCTTTCCCTTCCTAAAACCTTTTAAATCTAGTGTTTTACTAAGTTTTGTTAACTTTGAATCTATTGTTGGCTCAATTTCTTTTGAATTAAAACTTATAGTTAATTCTTTCTCTAAACCTTTTAAATTTTTTACTTTTGACGCCATTTAATCTCCTGCTATTTAAAATGTGGTGGGCTAGGAGAGACTCGAACTCTCACGGGTTGCCCCACTGGTACCTAAAACCAGCGCGTATACCAATTCCGCCACTAGCCCAATAAAAAAATGCATAATCTTTATGCAGTAAAAAATAACAATACCTTCGCCTTAATGTAATATAATAAAAACATGAAAAATATATTGTATTTTACATCTTATGTATTATTTTTTGCGGTATTGTCATCATTGATTTTTTCTCTATTGTACATGCAATTTGATGAACAACCAATGCTAGCACTTAATAAATCAATTAAATACGGAGCTATGTTGTTATGCGGGTTATTTATAGTACCCGCATTAAAAATACGAAATCTCTATGACAGGAAGATTTTAGGCTATTTAGAGCACAAAACACTATTTATATTTAATATTTGCAAGGGATTTTTAATTAGCCTAGTAATTATGGCGCCCTTGATATATCTCTTTAAATATTTCGATATACGAACCATTGATTACGAATTATTAGTATTTGATAAATATTTTATTTATACAATTATATTTACATTATTTATAAGTTTTTTAATATCAATTATAGAAGAGTCATTTTTTAGAGGAATCATGATTCAAAAAAGTAATAATTTTATTACAACTTTTTTCATAGTATTATCAGGAAGTCTAGCTTATTCATTATTTCATTTTATAAAAATTCCATTAATAATCAGCGAGACTATATATTGGAATACTGGATTAATAGAGTTGTTAGATGTATTTACAAATTTTTTTGAAACTATATCCTACGATTCAGCTTTAACTCTTTTGATGTTTGGTGTTTTGTTAGCTTTAGTTAGATTAAACTTAAATACAATATCATATTGTATAGGTTTGCATGCTGGTTTTGTATTTACAATTAAAATTTTCAAGCAAAGCTCTTCTGTTAATTTTGATTCAAGCTTTTATCCATTATTGAGCTCTCATGATCATTTCTTAGGAAATCTTGCAACAACTTGGATTACTATCGTTCTATTAATATATTTAATATATTTATATAAAGAAAGACAGTAACCCAAAATATTACTTTACATCATATATGATAATCCAAGATTACACTTGAAATCGGGATCCATTTGTGGTCCATCTACGTCTTCATATATTGGAACACCGCATTGAATGCCGATTCTTGATTTTGAATTAGGTAGTTTGAAATTTAAACCAATATTTGATGATACTCTTAAATGCGAATGAAAATATTCATTCCATGTTGGTGTCATATTATTTCTATTTGATGATTTTCCATTAATATTATCTTGATGTTCAACGTCTAAACCAAATGACAAACTTACTGTCTGTGAAACTGGTTTTGCTACCCAAGCTGACAATTCTCTTCTATCGCCATATCTCCAATCTTCACTGTTGTAGTCAAATCTTTTTGTTGCATTTAATTGAAAACCATATGACCAATCGTCATGTATTTCCTGAAAACTATAACCTAATGTAAGATCATATGTTCCTGAGCCAAGCTGCATTGGATAAGGCAAAACTTTTTTCATTCCCATCATATTATGATCTTTTTCATCATATTCACCTGTGGGAATTGATAAGGAAGCTTTTAAATTAGATTTTCCTGATAGTTTATATAGTCCTGCAATGCTCAAATCACCCATTCCCCTGCTACTTGTTTTGTGTGTGTTTCCCACATTCATTCCTGACAATTTAACCATTTCCATTTCTTTTTCAATATAAGAAATCATAGCCATCAAAGAAATCTTATTATTAACTGCGTACATTGCACTAAACATATGCATATCCATAGTCATATCAGTAGGAGCCATGCTAAACCCTAAATTTTTTATGAAATCATTACTAACTGAGCTTGTGCTATCTTTGCAACAGTCCATTTCCATGGTTCCATATTTATAACCAAACATGAGCTTTTTAGACATCATATTTTTTCCGCCTTTTACCCCTGCTGGAAAAACATAATCTGGGCGCATCATATTTTTCATCATATGACCCATATCACCCATATCCATTTTCATTTTCATTACAGTCATTTTCTTTACCGTAAAGACCGAAGAGAATACATCTCCACTTTTAGTAATAAAAGTAACATCAATTTCTTGATTTTCTTTGAAATCTTCTTCAGGCATCATAAACATTAAATGATAACTCATTGGCTTAAACTCAAATCTTGCATTTGCGCTAATTGTAACTGAATCTTGCTTTACCATTTTCATTACATCACCATCTTTAACGGTATCGTGTATTTCCATAGAATCATATTTACTACTAGAAACTCCTACTATAGTAATATCCTTATCAGAATTATTTATAATAGTAAAATAACCCGCTGTCATATTTACACCAGGTGGCATTAATCTAATTTTAGGACTTTCTATTGTCACGTCAATTGCATTTGCTGCATTTGCTGTAAAAATAAAAGCGATTATTAAAAGTAATTTTTTCATTTTTTTTGTACCCCTGTTTTATATATCACTGTTAAGCAGTGATTGCTTTATATTAAGTTTGTGATTTATATAGCTAAATTTTCAATGATTAATATCATATTTTGATAGTAATCATTTTATAAATTAAATAAGAATTTAGATTTTGACCAAACTAGGTGGTGCTCTTATCAAGAAGTGATTATTAAGATTATTCCCATGTATCGTATTTCTATTTATATCTGAAAAAGCAAAAAGGGTTTTTCTTTCAAATATGAAATTTTGTTTATTAAAAATGAAATTTGATTGAACATCCAGACAACAATGCATTATCTGAGAAACATCCTGAGTTTCATTATTAACACCTTGGTCGCTTACTGGAATTTTCTTTATGCCATAAGACGTACACAAATTAATAAAACTATCTTCACTTCCTAAAATTGATTGAGCGAAAACGCTACTCAATTGTCCAAAAAGGATAGATGCTATTAAAAGCTTATTCATTTTTTTGATTTTAAAATTCATAAAGAAATTATATATAAAACTATACTTTTCATCAATGTATTAGAAGCAAAAGTATTATTGAAAATATAATAATAAGGAAATTAATAATTACTGACATCAAATGAAGAATTTTAAATCTTCTTTGATTATTCACGTCTCTTGATTTATTAATCAAAGGCATCAATAAATAATTACTAAATATGAATAAGAATAATATTAGAATTGAAATATATAAAATATTTCCAGATTTTTCAGTATACAGCATTAAAATAGTTAAAATTAAGTACTGCAAGCCATTATATTTATAGTAAGTTGGAAATATAGATCTTACGAACTTTCCTGCTTCCTCATTTGAAAGAACAGTAAATATTTTTGGCGCTATTGCAATAGAAAAGAAAAGCATTGATCCTAATACTAAAGCAGGGATAATTTTTATTAGAAGTTCCATTTTATATACCTAGAATTATTATTTAAATTGAGCATAGTTTAATTTTATTACTTATTTAACCTATTCAAAATCAAAATTATATTAAATGGGGCGAGAGACGGGGATCGAACCCGCGACAACCGGTACCACAAACCAGCGCTCTACCAACTGAGCTACTCCCGCCATAAAAGCTGGTGCGCCTGATAGGACTCGAACCTATTACCCTCGGATTAGAAATCCGATGCTCTATCCAGATGAGCTACAGGCGCATCATATGGTCGGGGTAGAGGGATTTGAACCCCCGACATCCTGCTCCCAAAGCAGGCGCGCTACCAGACTGCGCTATACCCCGAAATATCTATATATTATACGAGAAAAAAAAGAATAACTTCACTAATATATTAGTTAATCAACATGATATTTTTCTAGATGGATGGTATTCTAATCAAAAAAAACAGACATACAAGGACAATAGCGTTAAATATGAAAAATATTATCAAATACCTCTTTTTAACAACAATAATCTTTATAAATAATGGAGTGAATGCAGAAATGGCTAAAAACACAATAATTACCATCAAAACAACATCAGGTAATATTAAACTAGAATTATTTGATGATAAGGCTCCAATAACATCTGAAAATTTTAAGCAATATATTAAGTCTGGTTATTTCACAAATAGTATATTTCATAGGGTCATCAAAGATTTTATGATTCAAGGTGGTGGTTTTACGCCTGAAATGCAAGAGAAAGAAACATTACCGCCTATAACAAATGAGGCAAATAATATGATTAGCAATGAAAGAGGAACTATTGCTATGGCTAGAACAAATGATCCTCACTCTGCAAGCGCACAATTTTTTATAAACCTAAAAGACAATTTATTTTTAGATTTTAAAAGCGAAACAATACAAGGCTGGGGTTATTGTGTCTTTGGAAAAGTAATAGAAGGTATAGAAACTATAGATAAGATTGCATTAGTAGATACAGGCAGCTATGGCCCACATCAAGATGTTCCTAATGACCCAATAATTATAAATGAGATAATTATTGAATAAAAAAAAATGAAAAATATTTATTTTATTTCAGATATTCATTTAGATTCTAACAGTTCAAAAATAACAGATAAGTTTATAAATTTTATAACTAATAAAAGTTCAGATATGAAAGAGCTTTATATTCTTGGAGATTTATTTGAATCGTGGATAGATGATAAATATGATATTTTTGAAAATGATTTAATAATATCAACATTACAAAATATTGCTAAAAATGGCACAAAAATATTCTTAATACACGGCAACAGAGATTTTCTAATTGGGAAAAAGTTTAGTAAAATAACAAATATCGAGATTCTTCCAGAAAATTATATTCTAAGATTAAATAATATTAAGATTTTAATTACTCATGGAGATCTTTTATGCACAGACGATATTGATTACCAGAGGTTTAGAAAGTTTATACGAAATAAAATTACTTTGACAATTTTCAATTTATTTGGAAATAATATTAAAGCGAAAATTGCTGATTTTTTAAGAGGTAAGAGTAAAAAAATCACATCTCAAAAACCAGAAAATATCATGGATGTAAACGAAGAAACTGTTTTAAATTTTTATAATAAGTTTAAAACTAATATTATAATACATGGGCATACACATAGAAAAAATATTCATGAAACGGAAAATAATGGAAATAATTATACTAGATATGTTTTAGGCGACTGGCATAATGCACCTAGCTATATTATATATAAGAATAATAAATTAGAATTACTAGATATCTAGTTAAACTGATATATTATTTTTTTATAGCAAGTATTAGATCCATAACATTTGTTCCAGTTGGGCCTGTCGTAACTAGTGACTCAGTTTTTTCCAAATAATTACCTGAGTCTGCATTTTCAATGTATGCTTTTAAATCTAAGTTATTATTAATACCTAAACTTATGGTGTTTCCGTCAACTAACCCGCCTGCATCATCAGTAGGACCATCAGTACCATCAGTACCCGCTGAAAGAAAAACTATATCTTTATTTTTAATCTTTTCGGCCATCAATAATGCTAGTTGTTGATTTCTTCCGCCTCTACCAGGTGACTTAGGAAGCTTAACGGAACTTTCTCCTCCCCAAATATGAAGACCTTTTTTACAATTACTTAGATAGCTGAAAAAGTACTCGGCCAACTCATTAACATCTCCTTCTACGAATTTTTCGTGCAAGTATGTTTCATAATTTAGTTTCTCGCCGTAAGCCTTACATGCTAATTTTGCATCATCTAATTTTGCTACAATATAAGTGTCAATATTGGCAAACGTACTGATATCTGGACAACTGATTGGATTAACTGAATTTAACTTATCTATTATATCATTCTCGTAACTGTTTAAATTAATTTTTATATCGTCATAAGATAGAGGTCCAGATGCAATTATTTTAGGATCATCAAAAGGTACATCTGATATCGTTAATACAGTAGCCTTACCACTTTTTAAAAAACTAGCTAATTTTCCACCCTTTATTTGTGAAAAATGTTTTCTGATAGCATTTATATCATTTATATTATAACCCCTAGATAAAAGAGCATTAGTAAGATCCATTAATTCATCTAAACTAAAACCATCAACCATAAGTTCTACTAAACTGGAACCGCCACCCGAGATTAAAAACAAAAATGATTCATCATCTTTTTTTGAACTCATAAAATTTACTAACTCTGTTCCGCACTCTAAACTAGTTAATGATGGAGTTGGGTGATCTGATTCTAAACATTTCACATGTCTATAGTTTTTTAAATCTGATTCTAAATGATCTCTTTTAGTGATTACCAAACCTGATTTAATTTTTATATCGTTATGTTTAAGAGCCGCTAGAGCCATTGAGCTTCCGGCTTTACCAATTGAAACCAAATTAAGATTCCCTTTGATTTTATTTTCGTCAAGGTATTTTTTCACAGCATTGTAACCTAAAACTCTATCAACACCGGCTAAAAATATTTCTTCTATATTTTTTTTATCATTCATAATTTTTTTTATTTAACTCGAAATATAAACCAATGCACTGCATATATCTCTATTACAAAGATTTATAATATCACTATTACTCATTCTAACACATCCATGCGATGCTTTTTTCCCCAGCATTCCTTCTTCATTTGTACCATGAATATATATAAATCTAGAATAACTATCTATATTTAAACCTTTATTTTTTCCTTCTTCTAATCCAGAAAGCCAAAGAATTCTAGTAGAGATAATATCTTCTTCTGTAGTCACCTGGTCTTTGATAACTTTTGTGATTTCTCTTGTTGGCATTCTATTTTTAAATATAGTAAATATATCGGCATTACTACCTATTTGTTCTTTTATATAATGGGATCCAAGCGGTGTCTTATTGCTGTCTTTTTTTGAACCCTCGCCATACTTAGATGTAGAAATTTTGTAGTTTTGAATTTCTTCGTAATTTTTAAATAGACTAAGCTTTTGATCTTTAATACTTATAGTTATTATATAATCTTTATTCAAAGAATAGTCTATATATTTAGAGAATATTGATTTTATATCTACCATATATTATGTTCAATTTTTTTTGAGATTTAAATAAATCAAGTTGAGTGTCTTTTTTTCTCTAGATCCTGAAAATACTTATCGCTAACTTCTGTCAAATACTTACCAGTAAAAACTGACGTTTCAAAACTTTTTATTTCTTGATTACCTGCCTGCACCGCATAGACTAAGTCGTCAAGATCCTGATAAATTAATTTATCTGCACCAATCTCCTCACAAACTTCTTGAGTATTTCTTCCATTGGCAATAAGATCATTTTTACTTGGCATATCTATTCCATAAATATTTGGAAATCTTATTGGTGGAGACGCTGAAGCAAAATATACTTTTTTTGCCCCCGAATCTCTTGCCATTTGAACTATTTCTTTAGAAGTAGTTCCTCTTACTATTGAATCATCAACTAATAAAACATTTTTATCCTTAAATTCAGAAACTAATGGATTGAGTTTATGTCTCACAGATTTTTTTCTTACTGCCTGACCTTGCATTATAAATGTTCTTCCAATATATCTATTTTTTATCAAACCTTCTCTATAGTTTTTGTTTAATCTTATAGACATCTCTAAAGCCGCGGTTCTACTTGTATCAGGAATTGGTATAATTACATCAATATCATTATCTGCCCATTCTCTTAAAATTTTATTCGCTAATTGCTTACCCATTCTCATTCTTGCTTCTTGAACATTAATACCATCTATTATTGAATCAGGCCTAGAAAAATAAACATACTCAAATATACAAGGCGTTAAATTTAAATTTTCAGAATATAAAGATTTATGGACGTTTCCTTCCATGTCGATAAAAATTGATTCACCAGGCTCTAAATCTCTAACAGTTTCATAACCTAGTAAATCTAGTGCCACACTTTCAGAAGAGACTATATAACTATAACCAGTTGAACTCTTTTTTTTGCCTAAAATTAATGGTCTAATCCCATGAATATCTCTAAATGCCACCAAACCATATCCTGCTATCAAAGCAACTACAGCATATGCTCCAGAACATCTTTTATGAACGCCGTTAATGGCCTTGAATAAATCTGAAACTTTAAAAGAAGAAGAATCTACATTAAGTAATTCATGAGCAAAAATATTTAAAAGAACTTCTGTGTCGGACTGAGTGTGTATATGTCTTCTGTCGTTTATCAACAGTTCTTCTCTTAAAGGCTCTGAATTATCTAAATTTCCATTATGCGCAAGCGCGATTCCATATGGTGAATTAACATAAAAAGGTTGAGCTTCGTCTGTACCATGACTTCCTGCAGTTGGATAACGAACATGCCCAATACCGGAATTCCCTTTAAGCTCAAGCATATCATTAATATCAAAAATATCGTTAACTAAACCTTTTCCCTTTTTTTGATATAAATTATTATTAAAGCATGTGGCTATTCCGGCAGAATCCTGCCCACGGTGCTGAAGGACCGTAAGTCCGTCAAATAAACTCTGGTTAACAGAGACATCATCAACTATACCAATGATTCCACACATTGGGCAATTGTACACCAAATTTCAAAAAATAATCTATAAACAATGAATTTTTATCAAAATTAATAATATAATCTAAATTGTTATGATGGTCCGCTATCAAAAGAATAAGTACAATGATGGCAACACTTTTAATTAATCCAGCGAAAAAACCAAGTGATTTATTTAGTAAAATATTTTGAGATAATATTGAAATCTTAAAAAAAATTTTGCTAGCAATAAAAACTAATACAGAAGTAAAAATATAGATTATAAAGATACTAAAAACAAAATATAAGTAATCGGGGAAATTATAATTAGTAATATTTAAAATACCCGGTAAATAACTTTCAAAATAATCTATTAAAGGGGAATATAATATTATAAATAATATAATGACAAATATAGATTTTAATTCCTTATTAAAACCTCTAAAAAAACCCAAAATGGAAAATATTAAAACTATGATAAATATAAAAAAGTCTAACATTAAGAAATTCCTTTATAAAATATTTATTTTTTAAAAATTGACTCTATTATATACGAATTCCCGTACTGGTTATTCTTAATTAATTTTAAATAATTTTTTTTCACGTCATCGGAGGAAAAGTACGGACCAACATTAACAGAATAAAAGGTTTTATTATTTCTATTAGATTTAACTATAAAAGACTGATATTTAATGTCTTCAAGTTTTTTTATTTGTTTTTCAGCATTTGTTTTATCTAAATAAGAACCGATTCTAATAACCCAACTATTTTTTTTTAATTTATTATTTTCAGTGATAACATTCACGTCAAGATCTTTAATAATTTTCTCATCCACTGAACTGCTAATTTTTTTTACTTTAGATATATTCTTATTCTCTAAAACTTTTACTTCATCAATATAATTAAATTTAATATCTTTTTGATTATCTATTTTTTGAAACTTAAGTTCTTTTTGTCCAGAACCTTTAAAAAGCATAGGTGCAATTATTATTGATAAGATTATTACTAGAGACGCTCCGATAATCCTATTTTTTAAATTTTCATTCATTTTTTTTATATTCTCTTTGTAGTATAGGCGCTATTGTATAACTTGATCCAAAAACTACTATTATGTCCTGCTTATTATCAATAAACTCTATTGCTCTATCATATGCTTTTCCTATACTATCATATGCAAATAGATTCTCTGTAATGAAAAAATCATTTTTTTTGAGTTCATTTACATTTAATGCTCTTTCATTTTTACTGTTCGAGATATGCCAACTTGTAAAAAAACCTTTTAATAAATTCAATATTTTATCTACATCTTTATCTTTTAAAACACTAAAAACTGCATGAAAATTGCTATTTGGATAGTATTTTTTTAAGTTTACAATTAATTTTTCTACACTCGGCTCATTATGCGCAATATCTAATACTGCTACTGGAATAGTTTTTAAAATTTGAAATCTACCTATGATCTCTGCTTTTTCTAAACCTATATCTAACCTATTTTTATCCAAAATAATATCTTCGCAACAGTGTATTGCTTGTATTGCTGTTGCAGCGTTATTAATTTGTATATCACCCTTCATACTAGGATTTTTACATTCAATTTTTAAACCATCACGGTTAGAAAAGATCCATTTTTTTTTAGAATTTTCCTCATAAAAAAAATCTTTATCAATTATATTTAAATGCGACTTGATATCTTTTGAATACTTTAATATTGAATTATGTATATTTCTATAACCAATAATTACAGGTCTACCTTTTCTCATTATGCCAGATTTTTCATACGCAATTTTTTCAAGATCATTCCCTAAAATTGCAGTATGGTCTAAACCAATACTTGTAATTAT
>ERZ802830.81-NODE-81-length-83561-cov-27.3987_pt1 | contig 83561 bp, 69 predicted proteins | sample MGYA00345654_ERZ802830 | MGnify/ENA primary metagenome ERZ802830 (study PRJEB30503, sample SAMEA104212375) | marine metagenome | biome: Westerlies Biome; feature: [SRF] surface water layer (ENVO:00010504) within the epipelagic zone...; material: water (ENVO:00002006)...
AGCGCAGATGGTACTGCCACTGGTGGGAGAGTATGTCGTCGCCTTCTTATTTAAAACCCTCTAAGTTTTCTTAGGGGGTTTTTTTATGTTTTTTTTGATTATTTATGTTCCCATCTCGATCCGCCTGAGACGGATAAGCCAAATAGCGCAGATGGTACTGTCCGCCTAAGGTGGAAGTTTATGTCGTCGCCTTCTTTTAAAACTATTACAGTAATGCAGGTATTTTTCCTCAAATAATACGTAAGCCCCGAGTTTCAGTCGCCCATGCGGCACTGCCGTAACCGCCCAGCAACAGCCAAGTAGTTCCAATACATTCTGCTATAAGTTTTCTCATGACTAATCAAGATCTAACAATATCTCCGCTACCTTATCGGGTTGCGAAAAGTTGGGTGTATGGCTAGACGCTAAGGAGTAGGATTTTACTACGTTTGCTTCATACATGGCGCGTTGCACAGCTATAGGAATGGCGCGATCTTCAGTACACTCAATATAGTATTTAGGCACGCTGCCAAAGTTCTCATCGGTAATTTCCAGCTTGTACATTAGTGGCGCAGCCGGCTCGGGTACGATATTCGGTTTGGTTTGGTCAAATGCTTCTTTTGGAATGTCATGTGCAAAGGCATTTTGAATTTCTTCCTCTTTTACTAGTGCATAGGTTTTATCGTCAGACAGATAGAAGTTTTCCACGGCTGTTGAGCCTTCTACTCCCTGTACAGCATCGAAAAACGAACCGCCATTGGGCAATAAAAAAGCGGTCAAATACACCAACTTTTTCACTTTTTTTGGACGTAATTCCGCCACTTGACTGATCGTAATGCCATTAAAGCTATGCCCAACCAAAATCACGGGCTCTTGTTGAAGGTCGAGTATATCAACGATGGTTTTTACATAGTCTGCCATGGTAATATCGCCTGGGGCGGTTTTGTCTTGTCCGTGTCCAGGAAGGTCGGGGGCAATCACTAAATGCCCTTTTTCGCGAAGGAGCTTGGCAACATTTTCCCATTGCCAACCGCCTAACCACGCCGAGTGGACCAACACATAGGTGTTGGACTTTTCGTGCATTACTTCCTCAACTTCCACGTTGACTTCCTTTTCCTTTTTTTTAGATTTTGGGTTGGTACATTGAATAAACGATACAGCTAATGCCAACAATAGGGCTGTACCTGCTAGGTTTTTAAGGTTCATAATTTTGATTTATGCCCTAAAACTACTCTAAAAATGAAGGGGGATTTCGTCTTGAACACATAAGTAGAACAGTCTTTGGGGCTGTTAGACAATCATATTTAATAAAAATATCATATATCAAATAGGTATTGGAATTTCATGTACACCTGACTATTGTCTAATTGCAATGCCATGTCATTCTCGGGATGCTTGTATCCATGGCTACCACCTCTAAAAAATCGATTTGTTGTTAGTATCCCTACATGAGCGCCTCCTTTAAAAGTACGTTGGTAGCTAAAAATATTTGCCCATGCCGCTCCGCCTTCACCGCTGTAGGATTGGTTTTCCCCTGCCACTAGATAGGGAGCATTTTCATCAAATGCTGTTAGCCAATACAGGCGTTGTTTTTTCCCCTGTTGGATGAGTTTTGTGGCTACCAGAGGATTGTTGATGCTTCTGGTGTAAACCGCATCTTGATTGGAGTTTAATATGTCATTTCCCTCATTAAAAAACGGCCTTCTTTCGGGGAAGAATAGCGCAAATGTGTTGTTGGCATTGATTTGAGATACATCAGCTTCTACTTGTGAAAAATCAGGATTGAGCGCAAATTCAAGGGTAGTGGAATCAGATAAATCAAACAAACCACTCAATCCATAGCTTCCTTTCAGTTTTTCATTTACGTAGGAATTATTTTCGCGATATCCCGATTTTCCAATGTATGCATATGGAATTAGATTTGCTCTTTTTTTAGATTTGATGTTTTCAAGTGCAATCCGATCAGGGGTTTGACACACAACGCAAGGGTTAGACCTGTCAAGTGGAAAGTTAAGCATTTGAATTCGGGTGTTGTTAGCGAAACTCCCTCTTGCAAAAACAACAGGCCAAGACATGGATGCATCGGCTTTAAATTGCAAGCCGCTTAGCGGTATTTTAAACTCTACATGATAAGCGTTGTCGTGCTTTGAGGCCTTGGTTTCGTAGCTTAAATCGTAATCATCCTGATTTCCATTGGGCAACATCTTAAAATCAAATTGGTTACCTTCTGGATTGGCTCCCAGAACAATCATATAACGACCATCGCCATAAGGGTCAAAGCCAACGGCTACATTATCATCATTGCCAATATTGTCACGACTCCTCAGTGATGAGCGAAGACTTTTCATGTCACAAAAGTCAATAAAACCCATATAAATAGCTGTTTCTGTATGCGTAACAAAAACGTCTGTGGCGTGTTGCGCAGGCCCGTTATCGGCAGGCTCAATTTCATGGCTTATTGAAAAACGCTGTGCGTTTTGCCATTCATCTTCATCAACTATACCATCAAAATTTGGCGTTTGTGCAAATGCGCCAAAAGCGAAGAGGAGTAGGGGTGTTTTTTGTAACATAATTTGAGGTCATACAGGAATAACGTATGAACTCCACAAATGTTACACCTCAGCTTTAATGCAATAGAGCAGCCAGACCCAGGCCAAAGAAGATTGCCAGTACTTTGGACAGCTTGAGCTTATGGTTTTCAGCGCTCTCAAAAAGTATGGTTGTAGAAATATGCAGCATTACGCCTGCAACAAGTGCTGTAATGTTAAGTGCATAGGGTTGCAGCGCTGGAATAGCTACATTACAAAAACTTCCCAATGGTGTCATCAATCCAAAAACAATGAGTATTAAAAATTTGCGTCTCAAAGAAGATTTACTTTGCCATAATGCGACTACAAGAAGCATGGCTATGGGCAATTTGTGAATGGCAACCGCCCAAAGCAACTCTTGGTGTTGCGCAATGGGAAAACCCTCGATAAAGGCATGTAGCGATAAACCAATAACCAAGACCCAAGGTAAGTTGGAATTTCCATGCGTATGGATATGTCCGTGCTCAGCCCCCTTGGTAAGGTTTTCTAAGGCTATTTGTACCACGATACCCGCCAATACCCAATAACTGATGTGGCCATTTCCATGTACAAATACTTCTGGAAATACAGCGGTGATGGTAGTAGCCAGCAGAAAGGCACCACTGAATGCCAACAGTAAGGGCAATTGTTTTCGTAGTGTCGATTTTCCTATCAACACAAATAATGCACCTAGCGCAACTGCTAAAAAAGGAAGAATATAATTCATTTTCTTGCTACCAAAATTAAACGTTCTGCGGTTTCTGCCTTAAATGGTGTTAAAGTATAATCGCCAAATACGTCTTGAACGTTAAAACCAGCCACCTCAAGCATTTGCTTAAAATCGGCATATTCAAGTGCTGCTACCCGTTCTTGAAACCTATGGGATACGCCATTATCGTTAAATGAAATGTCTTTTTGTATCCATCCCGCTTCAAAAGTACGCTTTAATGTAAACTGTATACCGCCTTTGGTGACTACCTCATCTGCCACTAGGCCTTGTTTTACCCTTGGTGCGTGTAGAAAATCAATAACGACATAGCCACCAGCTGCTGTACTGTCGTAGAAAGCCTGTATGGCCTTCTGGTTGTCGTTTTTATCTTCGAAATAGCCAATACTAGTAAATAGATTTAACACTACCGCGGCTTGCTTGTGTGCCGGTGTTCGCATGTCGTGTACGTAAAATTTCACCTCTAAACTTTTGGATTTAGCTTCTTTTTGTGCAAAAGAAATGCTGTTGGGACTCAGGTCAATTCCCGTTACTTGAAAACCTTGCGAAGCCAAGTATAAAGCATGCCTACCTTTACCGCAAGCGACGTCTAAAATGCTTTGATGCTGTTCTAGCTTTATGTAAGCAAGTAGATTTTGCAAGAAAAGTGTTGCCTCAGCAATGTCTCTGTCTTGATATAATATGTGGTAATAAGGCGTGTCAAACCAAGTCTGATACCAAGCAGGATTATCTTCCGTCATCCTGCAAATTTAAGCTATTTTAGCCCCATGAACTCGCAAAGCGAGATTTAAGCGATAACTGTACATTTCGCAGCAAAAGGAAATGATTAAAAATCAATTAGTTAACCTAAATTTAGGCATATGATCAAAAGCGATTCGGGATTGTTTCCTATGGTGGCCAAAACCTTATTTGGCTTGGAAGAGATATTGGCACAAGAGTTAAAAACCTTGGGCGCACAAGCTGTTAAGATTGGTGTGCGAAATGTCCAGTTTGTAGGCGATACCGGCTTTATGTACAAGGCAAATTTGTGTTTACGCACCGCCTTGCGCATTCTAAAGCCCATCTACAGAAGCAGTATCTCCAAAATCGATGAAGTCTATCAGGTCATGCACGGGATTGCTTGGGAAGATGTCATGGACGAAAACAGCACCTTTGCCATTCGCGCTACCGTGATGACAAGCGAGCCGCAAAACAGCATGTATGTGGCACTAAAAGCAAAAGATGGATTGGTAGACCGATTCCGTAGCCGCGTGGGCTCACGGCCAAATGTAGACAAGGATTTTCCTGATTTTAGCATTCATTTATATGTTACCGATAGGATAGTAGAGGTTTCCCTCGACAGTTCAGGTACTTCCTTGCACCAGCGTGGTTACCGATCTGCTACCAACATTGCCCCCATAAACGAGGTATTGGCAGCTGGCATACTGATGCTTTCAGGTTGGCGTGGTGATACCGACTTCCTCGACCCAATGTGTGGAAGTGGCACGTTACTGATAGAAGCAGCCATGATAGCGTGTAATATTCCACCCAATTTGAATCGTAAAGCATTTGCCTTTCAAAAGTGGTCAGATTGGGATAACGACCTCTATGAAAAAATAGAAGCATCGTCGCTTAACAAAACAAGATCGTTTTCCCACAACATAACAGGTTATGATAAAGCACCCTCTGCCATTCGAAAAGCAGCACAAAATATCAGCAATGCCAACTTGGACGATTTTATCAAAATTGAAAGAGAAGACTTTTTTAGAACTGAAAAATTAGACCCAGACAAATCGCTACATATAGTATTTAACCCGCCTTATGGTGAGCGGCTACCCATCGATATAGATGTCTTTTACAGCCGTATAGGGGATACCCTAAAACAATCCTATGCTGGAACGCAAGCGTGGTTTATTACCGCCAATATGGAAGCCTTAAAACATGTTGGGTTAAGACCTTCAAGGCGTATTAAGGTGTTTAACGGCAAACTGGAAAGTAAGTTTGTGAAGTACGAAATATACAGCGGCACTAAGAAGGTTCATAAAACTAAAACTGAGTAATGCGCGCAAAGACAAAAGCTTTCTTGCTAAACCTGTTGTGCTTCGCAGCATTGTTTGTTCTTTATCGCTTTGTTTTGCTGTTGCTGATGGGCTTACCTTTTCTGTTGGTAATGCTTATGGCAGCAATATTGGCCAGTTTGAGTGCACCTAAATTTTTGGTCAAAAAAGAAGTCTTGTGGGTAAAGTTCCCTTGGCAAAAATCGCCCCATAAGTGTTGATTATTTCTTGTAGATAGGCAACTGGTAGCTGATGGTATAGTTTATTCCTGCGCCATAAGGGTTGTTGGTCAGTACCTTATTAAACCCCGGAATAAATAAATTTTCGAAGTTAGCTGGGTCTTTGTCAGAAAGCAAGCGATGCATTTGCATGCTTATACCCATATAGAGATTATGCAGTAATTCCGCTTTAAATCCTAGGTGCAGTTCAATCCAATTGCCGTTTAGGCCTTCGTAAGTTGTGGGTGTACTCAGGTTTACTCGATTATTTTCTTCCCAATACTTGTCACCTATAAGGCGATTATATCCCAGTAATATTTGCTTGTGTTGACTAATGCCATATCGAAACCCAACAACAATCAGGTTGTCCATACCGCGCCAATTGTCATAAACATTGTAGTCGACACCAAGCTTTAGGTAAGAGCCAGCCGTTTCAAAATGCACACCATCTTGGTTTACATTTTTGGTTTCATTGCCTATTTCACCCGCTACATATAAGTTTCTTGTGAGTCTATAATCACCTACCAATTCCAGTCCTTTGTAACCGGGTTCTATCAGCATGCGAATGGGTTTGCTGATGTCAATTCCAATTCGCAAACCGTAGCGTAATTCATTGGGCAGGCTATCCTTTTTAACCTCCGTTTGAGACCAAACAGACGTAAAAATCAATAATGTCAAAAAATTAATGTAATATTTTAACATGCGTATTGTTATTATCTGAAATTGAGTTAGTTAGTATTTCTATTTTACTTATAAAATTTAGTGCATTTCCTGTTGAAAATGTCAAATTAGTGAAAACAGTTTTGTACCCACAAGCACGACTTATAAATTGATCTTCTGGGTCGTAGTTAAACGTAATAATATCTTCAGCCGCATTGCCATTTTGCGTCGCAGTTAATGAAAAAGAAGTGCTGCCGGCAAGGGTCTTTAGTGGAAGGGCAATGGAGTCTGTCGTGGCGTTGTATAATATTCCCTCCATATCCATGCCTTTAACCTGTAAATCAGTTACTGATTTCTTGGTATCGGTTTGATTCTTACCATAAAACACCACAATCAATTTAGGCGTTCCTGGCGTATCTTCAAGACAGATGTCATCAGGTTCACACGCGGTAAGGCTTAGCAATGCTACAGCAATAAGAGTTAAAAGCTTCTTCATAATCTCTTAGACAAAAGTACAATATTTTCAACGTGCTGGGTATGCGGAAACATATCAACTGCTTGACTGAGTTCAACCTTGTACGCAGCTTTAAGCATGGCTAAATCGCGTGCTTGTGTTGAAGGATTGCAACTGATATACAGTATTTTAGAAGGACTTACTTCAAGTAATTGTTCAACTACGTCCTTATGCATGCCATCTCGGGGTGGATCGGTGATAATGACGTCTGGTGTCTTGTATCGTTTGACAAAACCATCGGTAAAAACCTTGCGCATATCGCCCACTTTGAATGTCGCGTTGTCAATTTTATTACGCTTGGCATTTTCTTTTGCAGCCACAATAGCGTCTGGAACAGACTCCACGCCAACTACTTTTTTACAAGCATGCGCCACATATTGTGCAATGGTGCCCAAGCCAGTATATAAATCATACACCACGTCTGTGGGCTTTAGCTGCGCCATCGCTAGGGCTTTGGCATATAAGACTTCTGCTTGCGCTGGATTGGTTTGATAAAAGGCCTTTGGTGTGATACGAAATGATAAGTCACCCATCTTCTCTGTGATATAGGCAGTGCCACTAAAGCAATGTATCTCTTGATCGTATATGGTGTCGTTGCCCTTTTCGTTGATGATGTATTGCAAGGAGGTGATTTCTGGGAAGGTTTCTTTTAGGTAGGTCAACAAGCCGGTTTGTGCAACTTTGTCTTCGTGGAAAAACTGCATAACGACCATCAATTCACCAGAAAGTGTTGTACGAAGCATTAATGAACGTAAAAAGCCCTCTTGTTCTCTAGGATCGTAAAAGCTTAGCTTATGCTCACGTGCATAGTTTCTGATCTCGTTTCGTATTTTATTGGGTAAATCAGGTTGGATGTGGCAATGTTCAATATCCACAATTTTATCCCACATTCCTGGAATATGGAACCCAAGCGCCGTGCGGTCTTCAATTTTGTTGTCCCCATTAATTTCTTCAAAACTCAGCCAGCGTCGTGCAGAAAAGCTAAATTCCATCTTGTTTCGATAGCCAAAGGTTTCTTCACAGCCGATGATGGGTGCGTAGTTTACGTTTTCAAGACCTCCGATGCGCGCCAAGGCTTCATTTACCTCAGTTTGTTTGTGTCTCAATTGCGCTTCGTAAGACATATGTTGCCAGCTGCAACCACCACACACGCCAAAATGATCACAAACAGCTTCAATTCTGTCTGGGCTGGCCTTAATGATATTGGACACCTTACCCTCAAGATGGCGGCGTCTTTTCTTTTGTACCGTAACGCTTACGATATCTCCAGGGATGGCACCTTTTACAAATATCACTTGGCCATCTGGAGTACGACCGACACCTTTGCCTTTTTGGGCAATGCCGTCTATGGTCAATTTTTCGATAGGGGGCTGTGGTTTGTTTCTTCGCATAGCGCAAAAATACACATTGCATATGCATTAATCGGATATCTGCTTATGGAACTCGCTTAAACCAAAAAATGTAAATGCGCTTATGGTTTAAAAAATAAATATTACTTTCACAGACTAATCTATAAACTCTTCATAATGAGACTTATTAACTTCTTATTTGCAGCCCTTTTAGTATCTTATATACCAGCGCAGTCACAAGACAAAGAAAAGGGCAAGAGTCCAATTGAAAATGCCTTAGGCGGCTTTTCCTTTCGCAGCGTAGGCCCTGCTTTTATGTCGGGTCGTATTGCGGATATTGCCATTGATCCCAATAACGAAAACGTATGGTACGTTGCTGTAGGTTCGGGTGGCGTATGGAAAACAACAAATGCTGGAACTACTTGGAAACCGCTAGCAGATAAGCAGCCGTTCTATTCCACAGGCGCCATTACGCTAGACCCCAACAACAGCCAAACCGTTTGGTTGGGAACCGGGGAGAATGTAGGCGGCAGACACGTAGGTATTGGTCATGGCATGTATTTGAGCCGTGACGGGGGTAAAACCTGGAAAAATAAAGGGCTTAAAAAAACAGAACACATCTCTAAAATAATTGTTCATCCAAGCGATTCAAACACGGTTTGGGTAGCCGCTCAAGGTCCGTTGTGGAGTTCAGGAGGCGAACGGGGTTTATATAAAACCACAGATGGCGGAGCTACTTGGAGACAAACCATGAATTTAGACGAATGGACGGGAGTTACCGATCTTCTTATTGATCCGCGTGATCCAAACGTGCTCTATGCAGCCAGTTGGCAAAGACACCGCAACGTAGCGGCTTATATGGGCGGTGGGCCTGGAACAGCCATCTATAAATCTGTTGACGGAGGTGAAAGTTGGCGCAAACTTAAAACGGGTTTGCCATCCTCTAATATGGGTAAAATTGGATTGGCTATTTCTCCAATGCAGCCCGATGTTATTTACGCAGCTATTGAGTTAGATCGAAAAAAGGGCGGTGTTTATCGTTCAGCAAATGCAGGTGAAAGCTGGAAAAAGATGTCCGACACCGTTTCAGGTGGTACAGGACCACATTACTACCAAGAGTTGGTGGCTTCGCCTCATCATTTTGATCGTATTTATTTGATGAACGTTCGTGTATTGGTTTCTGAAAATGGCGGTAATGACTTTTATACCATGAAAGAATCCAACAAACACTCCGACAATCATGCTATGGTCTTTAAAGCCAATGATCCCAACTACATATTGGTGGGTACTGACGGAGGTATTTACGAAACTTTTGACGATACAGAAAACTGGAAGTTTGTCAACAACCTTCCGCTGACACAGTTTTACAAACTTGCTGTGGATGATGCTTATCCTTTCTATAATATTTTTGGAGGTACGCAAGACAACAATACCCAAGGAGGACCTTCACAGACCTTCAATAGAAATGGCATCAGCAATGCAGATTGGTTTGTGTTATTGGGTGGCGATGGACACCAACCTGCCACGGAGCCAGGTAATCCAGATATTGTATATGCACAATCGCAGCAGGGTAATTTACACCGTGTAGACCGAACAACAGGCGAAGCAGTGTACATACGTCCCCAAAACGGGCTAGACGAGCCTTATGAGCGCTTTAACTGGGATGCGCCTATATTGGTAAGCCAGCACGATCCAAAACGGCTTTATTTCGGCTCACAACGTGTTTGGCGATCCGAAAATAGGGGAGACAGTTGGAATGCTATATCCTCAGATTTGACAAAAAATGAAGAACGCTTAGCATTGCCGATTATGGGTCGTCAACAGAGTTGGGATGCCGCTTGGGATGTTTATGCCATGTCAACCTATAACACCATTACTTCTTTGGCTGAGTCTGCACAAGACGAAAATATTTTATACGCCGGTACAGACGATGGACTCTTGCACGCTACCAAAGACGGAGGTGCCACTTGGAGCACCCAGACAGTTGACAAGCTACCCGATGTGCCTGCTACGGCCTTTATCAATGATATCAAAGCCGATATGTTTGATGCCAATGTTGCCTATGTGGCATTGGACAACCACAAATTTGGTGACTATCGCCCCATGCTCTACAAGACAACAAATGGCGGCAAGTCATGGAAATCCATTACAAAGGGTATTCCAGATGGAACGCTCATATGGCGATTGGTTCAAGATCACGTTAATCCACAACTGCTGTTTTTAGGTACAGAATACGGGGTTTATGTCAGCTTAAATCAAGGGGAAGCTTGGCATAAATTCAGCAATGGCATGCCCACCATTTCAGTGCGTGATTTGGCTATCCAAAAACGCGAAAACGATCTAGTGGCCGCTACTTTTGGTCGTAGTTTTTATATCCTTGATGATTACAGCCCGCTACGTACTATTTCAGATAAAAATCTAGCAAAAGGAGATCAACTTTTCCCAGTTGAAAAAGCCTTGCAATATGTGCAAGTGCGTGGCGGAACTTCTAGCCAAGGCGCATCTTTTTTTACAGCTAAAAACCCAACGTATGGCGCACAGTTCACTTACTATATCGCAAACGATACCAAAACGATGAAAGCCAAGCGTAAGGCATCCGAAAAGAAGCTGAAGAAAGACAACAAAGACATTCCATTCCCTGGCTGGGAGGCGTTAGATGCCGAAAATTTTGAAAAGAAGCCACAAGCCATATTGCGTGTGACAGATGCTTCTGGCAAAGTGTTAACGGAAATAACGGGGGCATATACCAAAGGAATCCATCGGAAGCATTGGGATTTGCGCGAACGTCTTGCATCGGCATTGGATATTCATTCCAGTCGCGACAGTGGTATAGGATTGCGTTCAAATGTAGCACCAGGCACTTACTATGTGCAATTGTTTAAAAAGCACAAGGGCGCCTTGCGTCAGCTTACACCAAAGGAAGCCTTTGAAGTAGCTCGACTACGTCAGCACGTATTGACAAACCCAAAGGCCGCTTTGCATGATGCATACAAAGCCAAGCTTAATGCACTGTATGTGAAATCAGAAATCATGGATAAGAAGCTTGAGAAAACCAAGAAGAAAATTGCGGCTTTATCAAAAGCAATTGGTTTTGCACAAGCAAATCAAGATGTGCTTCACAAAAAAGTATATGACTTGCAAAAGCAGCATTTTGATTTGGCACGCAAGATTGACGGTAGTGAAGCTAAAGGGGAAGTAGGAGAGAAAGATACCCCAACCCTTTCGTTTAGGATATCTGTGGCATCGCGCGGTTTTTATTCCAACACCTACGGTCCAACGGCCATGCATATGGAAAGCTATGATATGGCAGTAGCGTTGCTCAATGCATTGGTGCCACAAGTGGATGCACTTGCTGCCGCAACAGCTAAAGCCATAAGCGATAGTCAAGCCTTGGGCTTACCTGTTATTATTGATTGATAAAATCATCAACCAGAAGATCGACCACCAGCGAGTAGCTTTGAATGCCCGCTTGCTGTTGGTTGGCTTTTAGGTATTGGTCGTAACTGCGTTCAAAAACTACTTCAAAAGGATTTTGATACTTGAGCCAGAACGCACGTACTTCTCTGATGTTTTCCAGAACGCCTTCAGGTAGCTTGTCCATTACTGCTTTTGCTTGCTCTGCGTCTGTGCGATAGAGACTATTAACCAAATGCTGAAAAGCCAAGAGGTGCCCTGCATACGTAACTACCGCAACTTCTGAATCAGTTGTTGCCTTGATGCTGATGTAGTTGGCTTCATCTTCTGCGGCAATTCCCCACTGATGTGCAATTTCATGACAGGCAGTCGTAAGTACACGAAGCTTTGGCTGTAAGGTGTTTACTTGGGCTTCGTGCGTAAAAGGATTTAAATAACCACCAAAACCCATATAACTCAATAGCGTAGGGAACAGGGTGGCTTTGGCTTTACCGTGAATCTTGGAGGGGCGCAAGCTGGAATTTTCCATTGTGGCGGTTGCTAAAGAAAGCAGCGCATTAGTTTCCAAGGGGGTTGCTACTGCTGTTGCAGGGTCTGGGCTTATTTGTTGATGCAGTGCTGTTAATGCATGGGCATAATGTTGCGTTGTCTCTTTTAAATGCGCCACAGATATGGTGGCTGGTAGCTTGCGCGAAACACGCAAAGGGGTTTTAAAATAATGCATGCCCCAAGAGACATAAAACAAGCTAATGATGATAAAAACAGTGGTCAGCACAAGCCCAATATGGCGTTTGAACTTAAATTGCTTTAACCTTATAAAGATGAGTAGCATTCCAATTGCATAGCCTAAATCACCAATTGAAAAAGGCACTTTGGACCACAAAAATTGATTTGCGGCTGCTATGTTTGGATAGATGCGTTGACCATAAAGGCGTTGCACCCATTCATGGTCTAAAGGCAGGATTAGAAAACCCAAAAAGAACAGGAAAAAACACAGCAATATTAAATGCCGTATTCTAAAAATCATTCCCCAGCGAGCTCAACAACTTCCACTTCAAAAATAAGCGTTGATTTGGGCGGAATTACGGAATTCCCCTCTTCGCCATAGGCAATTTGATACGGGAGGTATAAGGTTGCTTTTTCGCCTTCCTTGAGTAGGGACAGACCTTCTTTAAAGCCTGCAATAAGCGATACTTCTGGATCTACGCGCGCCTCAATGGGTTTGTAACCACCGCCGCTCTCACGTCTTTGATCGTACTTTCCATAAGCCTTTGCGACTTCTGATATTGAAGTGTCCAGCAAATCCCCATTTTCAAAATAAACCGCATAGTGCGTACGTGCTGTTTTTCCAGGCACAACAGCGGCGCCATCCGTCTTGGAAGTGATGACATAAGCCAATCCACTTTTGGTTACCGTTGCATCTGCTTTGAGCGTGCTCAGGGCTGCTGCTTTTGCTGACTTAACTTTTTCTTGTGCAGCAAGCTTAGCTGCTTTTCTTTCTTCGATACCGTCAAAATAAGCATCAAAAACCTTATCAGCTTTGAATTTTCTTGCTTTGCTACCCTTGCGAATGATGTTAACTGAAACAATGGTATCGTTTTGTTGAATGGAGTCTACCACTTTTTGCCCTGAAACCACCTTGCCAAAAACACTGTGTTTCCCATCCAGCCAAGGGGTTTCTTTGTGGGTGATAAAGAATTGGCTTCCGTTGGTGTTGGGTCCGGCATTTGCCATAGACAAGATTCCTGGGCCATCGTGCTTTAGGGTTTCAACAAATTCGTCCTCAAAAGCATATCCAGGACCACCGCTTCCCGTTGCTGATGGGTCTCCGCCTTGAATCATAAAATCAAGAATGACACGATGAAAAACGAGACCGTCATAATATTTTTTACCAAGATAAATACTGTCTACTTGATTGTTTGTTCCCTCTGCTAAGGAGACAAAGTTCGCTACCGTATTGGGTGTTTGGTCATAGGTAAGCTGAAGCGTGATGGTTCCTTTGTTGGTGTTGAATTCAGCATAAAGTCCTTTGTCTAGGCCATTTTTTGAAGTTGAGCACCCAACAATTAGGGCCAGCATAAATGCTGCGAATAGGGTTTTGTTGTTCATGTTTTAAATTTAAGATTGGAAAAGTACAAAATATGTGGTCATGATAAAAATGTAGCCAGTGATTTGAGAAAATAAGCCTCCGTCTCTTGTAGCGATTTATTCGACTTCCCCCCCGCTGCATTGATGTGTCCGCCGCCTTCAAAATAGGTTTTGGCGAACAAGTTAACAGCCAAATCTCCCTTGCTTCGAAACGACATTTTAATCATGTTTTCTTTTTTACTTTCGGTCATAAGCACTGCCATTTCAATTCCGGCAACAGATAGTCCGTAGTTCACAAAACCTTCTGTATCGCCTTTTTGGTAATTGCAGGAATCCAATTCGTCTTGGCTAATGGTGATGTAAGCCGCCTTATGTTCCGTTACAAAAACCATGTTTTTGAGCGCAATACCCAATAGTTTTAACCTGTCGGGTCTTGCATTGTCCTTGATTTTTTCGTGAATTTGGCTGTGGTTTGCACCTGCATCAATCAACATAGCCACCGCGCGATGCGTAGCTGCGGTAACGCTTGGAAACCTAAACGATCCCGTATCGGTTACAATTCCGGTATAAAGACAACTGGCTATGTCCTTGCTAATGTTAGAAACCCACCCAAGTCCTTCAATAATTTGAAATACAAACTCACAAGTTGAGCCTATGGCGGGGTTTGAGAACATGATGTCGGCATAGTCATCTGGCTCTTGATGGTGATCAATCATGATTTTTTTTGCAGCACTTTCTGCCACACGGATGCCCATTTGGTCGATGCGTTTGAGCGTGTTAAAGTCGAGTGTGAAAACCATATCTGCAGCAGCGATAAGCTGGTCAGCTGCTTCTTGATTGTTTTCATAAATCAAAACACTGTCGTGTCCCGGGAGCCAATGTAAGAAGGTAGGGTAGTCGTTAGGTGCGATAACGGTAGTGCTATGCCCCAGTTGTTGTAGCATGCCCTGCCAAGCCAAACAGCTCCCCATGGCATCGCCATCGGGGTTTTTGTGAGGTATAATTACGACCCTTGCTGGCTTGTCTAGCCATTGCTTTAATTGTTCGAGTTGGTTTTGAATCATAAAACAAAGATAGTTATTGTAGGTATTAGTCCGCTTTTTGTACATTTGATATTCAATCCGAGACCGTGCGACTATCCTTTAACAAACAGCGTAACAACAGACGATTTAACTACACCCCCCGCTACTACAAGGGAAAGGAGGATACAAATCCCTATGCTTTTGAAAATACCTTTGAGCGCTATCGTGATATGCCCAACAAAAATGATTTTGGCGCACATTGGCGTGAAGCACGCAGCATGAGTCGCAATCGAGCGAATAGGGGAGTATCTCCATTGTTGTTGATGATCATAGGGTTGTTGGTGTTGGGGGCACTTTATGTGCTTGACTTTGATCTTTCTATTTTTTGAAAAACATGGGAGACGTTATTCAATTACTTCCCGACCATGTAGCCAATCAAATTGCTGCAGGTGAGGTGGTCCAAAGGCCCGCTTCTGTAGTTAAAGAACTATTGGAAAATGCCATTGACGCCGGCGCAACACGCATATCGCTTGTTGTCAAAGAAGCTGGTAAGGCACACATACAAGTGGTGGACAACGGCAAGGGCATGAGTGAAAACGATGCGCGCATGTGCTTTGAACACCATGCAACTTCAAAAATAAGCACCGCAGCCGACTTATTTAAACTAAACACCAAGGGCTTTAGGGGCGAGGCCATGGCCAGTATTGCAGCGGTTGCGCAAGTGCAGCTTATCACCAAAACCAAAGGCAATGATTTGGGTGTTCGCATAGATATTGCAGGCTCTGAGGTAACCCAACAACAGCGTACAACAGCTTCGCAAGGCACCTCCATAACAGTTAAAAACCTCTTTTTTAATATTCCCGCTAGGCGCAATTTTTTAAAATCGCCACAAGTAGAATTTAGACATATTACAGATGAATTCCACCGTGTTGCGCTTGTGCATCACGACATTCATTTTGAGCTTTTACACAACGGCAGCGAGGTTTTTCAGTTGCCCGAATCGAGCAGACGCCAACGTATTTCGCATATTTTTGGCGCTAAGTTTGACGAGCGTCTGGTGCCGGTCAATGAAAAAACAGCATTGCTAGAAGTCAGCGGATTTGTGCTGAAGCCAAAGTTTGCCAAGAAGTCAAGGCACCAACAGTTTTTCTTTGTCAATAATCGTTTTATCAAAAATGGTTACCTCCATCATGCCGTTTTGGCAGCTTTTGAAGGATTGCTAGCACCAGATCAGCAACCGGGTTATTTTCTATTCCTTGCGGTTCCTCCAGCACAGTTGGACATCAACATACACCCCACCAAAACCGAAGTTAAGTTTGAAGACGACCATGCGTTGTATGCCGTCCTTCGTGCAGCCATCAAACACAGTTTGGGGCAATTTAGCATTGCACCTGCTTTGGATTTTGCAGCAGACCCCTCGTTTGAAACTCCTTATGCTAAACACAAGGCCGCTCCCGTGGCGCCTAATATTAGCGTTAACCCCGACTTTAACCCTTTTGGCACATCAGCGCAATCAAAACAGCCAACTAGCGCTGTGCGGTTTGATGACTTACCCGAGCAGCCGCACGCAGAACCGCTAATAGCTCCACAGACCGATCACGTTCATGTCTCGTTTCAATGGCAACAGAAATATTTGATAGCGCCACACGATAATGGCATTATGATTATGCATCAGCGTAGGGCACATGAGCGCATCCTTTATGAGGAATTTATGCATAAATGGGACGATAAAGCCGTTGCTTCGCAAGCCTTGGCTGTTCCGTTGGCCATTACGCTAGACAAGCCGAGCATCGATTTGTTGAAGGCACATAAAAGTGAATTACACGACATGGGTTTTCGTTTGTTAAGTGCTGCGGCCGATACCATTGAGTTTGAAGCCATTCCCGAAGTTTTTGCAGCAGCTGATGTACCACACTTTTTGTCAGCTTGGCTGACACCCCTTTCGAATGGCACGGTTCATGCCTTCTCTCAGCGTGATATCATGGCACTTACCCTTGCCAAGCAAAGATGCATTCGGTCGGGTAGGACTTTGGCAGCACACGAACAAATAGAATTGATACATAAACTGCTTTCATGCAAAGAAGTTGACCGCACTGCCGATGCCAAAGTGGTCTTTAAAATGATAGCAGCAAATGCGTTAGAAACCTTTTTTAGTCTATGAGATCCATCCCTGATATTGTAAAACAACTGATCATCATCAATGCGCTGTTTTTTGCAGGCAGCTTTTTGATAAACCCCAACATCACAGCAATAGCTACAGACTTGTTGGCCTTGCACTATCCCGGCAACGATCGTTTTGGGATCTGGCAATTGCTAACTCATATGTTTATGCATGGTGGCTTTACACATATCCTTTTTAATATGTTTGGTCTGTGGATGTTTGGTTCGCCATTGGCTCAAATGTGGGGTAAAAACAAATTCATATTCTTTTATATTTCTGCAGGATTGGGTGCTGCCTTAGTACAGTTGACTGTAAACTATGTTCAAGTGAGCGCCATCACAGAACAATTGGTATCTGCGGGCTTTTCCAAGTCGTCCGTTGTGGATTTATTGCAATCTGAACGCTACAGCACCGCTTGGCAATCTGTGATTTCAGAATCGCAACTCAACAGTCTTTATACTTCTTTTAACTTTTCCATGGTGGGTGCTTCTGGTGCTTTGTATGGGGTTTTGGTCGCTTTTGCCTTTTTATTTCCCAGCGCAGAATTGATGTTGTTATTCTTTCCAGTTCCCATAAAAGCCAAGTATTTTGTACCTGTTGTAGTGCTGCTCGATACCATATCTGCACTCACTGGCAGGTCGTTTTTTAGTCCGAGCAACACAGCATTCATCGCCCACATTGGAGGTGCCCTTACAGGTTTTATTATCATGTGGTATTGGAAGCGAAATCAGTTTAACCAAAAACGCTGGAACTAATGGGAATGTGGCAAGACATAAAATTGCGCTTTGCTAAGCTCAACAGCCTAGAAAAAATCATTGCCATTAATGTGGTGTTTTTTATGCTGCCCTTTATTTTGACTACCGTTTTCTACTTATTCAAAATATCAATTTCAGGATGGTTTAACTATGTAGAACTTTCGGCAAATATCAAAACAGCCATCTTCCGTCCATGGACCATACTCACCTATGGCTTCTTCCACGCCTCCATAGGCCATATTTTTTGGAATATGATGCTGCTCTATATTTCTGGACGTCTGATGCTCAACCTGTTTAAAGAAAAGCTCTTACTCAACACTTTTTTTATCGGCATCATTGCAGGTGGGCTTACGTATTTGATTTCTTACAACGTATTTCCGGTATTCAGTTCGATTGAGGGTAGCCTTATTGGAAGCTCGGCAGGGGTAATGGCCGTATTGATTTTTATGGCCTCTTATATGCCCAATTCACCCATTCGTGTTTTTGTGTTTTCGATACCACTGAAGTATATCGCATTGGCGTTTGTATTTATTGATTTGGCACAAATACCTACCTCCAATGCTGGCGGTCACATTGCCCACTTAGGTGGTGCCCTATGGGGATATATGTACCAAAGGCAGTTTCTCCAAGGCAACGACATTGGCGGTTGGTTTATGAATACGTATGAAGCCTTAAAAAAGTCTTTAAGCGGCACGCCCAAATCTAGGCGTCCCAAGCGACGTGCAAAAACGCCTGCCTCTAATGCTGTTGATCAAAAGAAAATTGATGCCATACTGGATAAGATTGCATCTTCGGGATATGAGAGTTTGACAAAAGCCGAGAAGGAATACTTGTTCCGCGCGGGAAAACAGTAATTAGCAAGTAAAAAACGAAAAGACACAACCGCCATAGCTACGGGCATGGCTAAAATTTACGGTATCAGACAAGTCGATTTGTTCGGCGTGTTCCACGATCAATAGGCCATCATCCGACAGTGCCTTCTTTTCGAAAATGGAATTAATCATGGTTTTATAGGTCGCCAGTTCAAAAGCATAGGGCGGATCGGCAAAAATAAAGTCAAAGCTATTGCTGTTTCGTTCCAGAAACAACAAGACGGGCATTTTAACGGCTGTAATGGGCAGTGAAAGCGCTGTTGCGGTTTGGGAAATAAAACGAATACAGCCTTGATGTTGATCCACGGCAATGATGCTTGCAACACCTCTTGAGCCAAATTCATAGCTGATGCTTCCCGTGCCTGAAAACAGATCCAATACGTTGCAACGCTCAAAATCGTATTGATGGACAAGGATGTTAAATAGGGCTTCTTTGGCTCTGTCGGTTGTGGGTCGAACAGGAAGTTTTTTCGTAGGATTGATGCGCCTTCCTTTTAATGTGCCAGCAACAATTCGCATTAAAACAGGTTTAGCAAACAAAAATCTTGATGGGTGCTGATGCGGGGTACCACGTGCTCCAAATCGTTTTCCACCGTAAGCGGATTGATGCTTCTTACAAATTCGTGTAGTTCCTTATAGATTTCATCGTCAATAGCAATATCTCCTGCTATAAAAAGCGGCACTTCGTTGGGACTGATGTTTTTCTCTTTTGCTGTGAGCAATACGTAATAAACCACGTCTTTTGCTTTTGAAGCCTCAAAGCAATTGTAGAATTGCAATTTTTTATCGCGCAGTAAGGCAATGTGCAAGTGGTCTTGTTCTTTGTATAAACTCCAAACCAAGGCGCCATCGGCGGCACTGTGATGGGATAGGGCGCTAAGCCATACGCTTACGGCGTGGTAATAGCTAAAAGACCCAAATGCATCCAGCAACATGTTGTTTACGTTGACAAAAGGCGCATATACACAAATCCAATCTGTACTGGGCTCCACATCGTAGGTAATAAAGTCGTTGGGCTTAACGTCTATGTCTTTTTGCACATATTCGTGAAGGGCAGCTTCTTCAAATAGTGATTTGGGTACTAGGGTTGCTAGATTGTTCTCAACGCTACAACGGACTTCATTGTAAGCCTGCTCCAGCATGCCATGCGTTTTGAGTGCTGCACGTATGTGTTCGTGAAGGTTTTCCACAGGCACATAAGCATCGAAAACGGCCCTGTAGATTTGAGAGGCCTTATTGGTTTTTTGGTTGTGGGTAAAAAAAGAAAGTCCATTCACGTACACGTGAATGGACAGCTTTAGGTTACTCTCTTTATTTTTATTTTTGTATTCTGGCATCGTAAATGGTAGGCCAGTTTCCGTTAGTGCTTACTTCTGTCAATGAGCCCAATACAATATCGGGACCATTTACACCATCTACGGAAATAGTCGCTTTTTCTTGTTCCAGCAAATACGGGTCTTGATCGTGAAGTATCAAGTCTTTGGACACACTCACTTCAAACACCGCTACCGGATAATTGTTTTTTTCGATGACATCTGCTTTCATTGCAAAAACGGTATCAATACCTTTAACGGGAACTTTCATCATGGTTGTATAATGATCAGATTCACCAAATAAGGAGTCTTTAACAGAGACAAATCCCAAGGTATCTACAATTTGTACTTCGCGCAGCATATCGATGCGATAAGTACGATCGTACTCTAAATAACTGGAATCTCTTTTTTCTACGATGATATACTCGGCAGTGTCAATAAACTTTATCAAGCTCTTGAAGTCTTGTGCGTAAAATCCGTTAACAGATTTGTGGGCTACTTGTGCTTTGCCAATATCTTTCAGGTTTGAAATAACGTCTGCATAACGTTCTACTTTGACTTTATTGAACAGAATGGGGTCGTAAATGGAATAGAATAACTTATACGCAAAGAATAAGATAAGGATCCACAATACGGGGAGTAATATTTTTTTCATGGTGGCCAATAAATTTAATAGCATTCAAATTTACAATTTTTTTCAATCCCTGCGTCCTTCAATAAAACATTCCTACATTTATCCAATGGATTCCACAGCTTTAGTCAACACACTTATTGACGCATTTCCTTTTGAGCCCACGAGCGCACAAGAAGAAGCGCTACATGCAATGGCGTCTTTTTTTGATGATGAATCAGCCGAGGCGGTGTTTGTTTTAAAGGGATATGCCGGAACGGGAAAGACCACACTTATTGGCGCATTGGTGAAGTCCATTGCCAAGTTGCGCTATAAAACAGTCCTTATGGCACCTACAGGACGGGCCGCAAAAGTCATGGCAGCTTATGCCAATCGCGCTGCCTGTACCATTCATAAACGCATTTACTTTACCCAACAAGAACGCCAAGGCAACCTTAAATTCAAATTGCAAAAGAACAAATTCAAGCGTACCCTTTTCTTGGTTGATGAGGCCTCAATGATTGCCAACCAACAGCAGCAAAGTAAACTCTTTGAAAACGGCTCGCTGCTCCACGATTTGATTACGTACGTACGTTCGGGCGAAGACTGCAAATTGATGTTTGTGGGCGATACTGCCCAATTGCCCCCAGTCCATACCACGTTGAGCCCGGCGTTGGATGCAAATGTATTGTCGTTAACATATAACTTGGCACCACAAGAGGTAGAACTGGACGAAGTGGTGCGTCAAGGAAAAGACTCTGGTATTTTGTTTAACGCTACGCGAATCAGACAGCAATTGCTCAACAACCAAACAGAGCATTTTCAGTTTATTCTGGCCAAATTTCCAGATATCATCAGGCTGCAAGACGGCTATGAAATTCAAGATGCCTTAGAGACTTCTTTCAGAGAGGTTGGGCGCGAAGAAACCGCTTGCATTGTGCGTTCGAACAAACGCGCCAATGGCTATAACCAACAAATACGATCCGAAATTTTAGGGAAAGAACCCGACTTGGCAACGGGCGATTTGCTGATGGTGGTCAAGAATAATTACCACTGGCTGGAACCTACTTCTGGCCCTGGATTTATTGCCAATGGCGATACGGTAGAGGTACTCAAGATTAAGGCCATTAAGGAACTCTATGATTTTAGATTTGCCGAGGTAAGTGTTCGTATGCTGGACTACCCAGACGAAGAACCCTTTGACACCGTCTTTTTGCTCGATACGCTCGCATCGGAAACACACGCCCTTTCTTTTGAACAAAACACTAAGCTCTATCAAGCAGTTAGGGAAGACTATGCCCATTTGCCGCAGTACAAACAGTATTTAAACGTCAAAAAGAATTCCTTTTTTAATGCGCTGCAGGTCAAATATGCTTATGCCTTTACCTGTCACAAAGCACAAGGAGGTCAGTGGAAACGGGTATTGGTGGAGAAACCTTATATGCCCGACGGTCTGGACGCCGGCTTTTTTAGGTGGCTCTACACCGCTGTTACCCGCGCCTCTGAACAATTGTTCTTGGTGGGATTTGATGATTCCTTCTTTGATGCGGATTGATTTGATTACTTTTGTCCCATGCGTATAATAGCTGTTATTCCCGCCCGCTACGAAGCACAACGCTTTCCTGGTAAGCTTTTGGCTGATTTGGCTGGTAAGACCGTGTTGCAACGCACCTATGAAGCTGTGCAACAGACCAAGCTCTTTGATGAAGTTTGGGTGGCTACCGATTCAGATGCCATCGCTAGGCATATCAAAACCATAGGCGGACAGGTATATCGCAGTCAGTTGGTGCACGATTGTGGTAGCAACCGCGTGGCTGAGTGTGCCGAACAGTTGGACGCTGACGTGATTATCAACGTGCAAGGCGATGAGCCGTTTATATCTACGCAAGCGCTTTCCGATTTGATCAATGCTTTTAAGCAAGACAGCGAAGGTAGTATTGACTTGGCTTCGTTGATGATTCCCATTGCCAACAAAGAAGCTATTGAAAACCCAAATGTGGTAAAAGTGGTGTCGGATAATCAGGGTAGGGCACTCTATTTTTCACGTGCCGCCATACCGTTTATGCGTGCTCCTGGCCAGGCCTTTCGTCATGTGGGGATTTACGCTTTTCGCAAGGCAGCACTAATGGATTTTTATGCCCAAGCGCCAACGCCACTGGAGCAGGCAGAAAAAATTGAAGCCATACGCTACCTCGAAATGGGCAAGGTGATGCAAATGCTAAAAACAGATTTTGTAGGTGTGGGTATCGATACTCCCGAGGATTTGGTGAAGGCTGCTGCCTTACTAGGCTAAAACCATGGTATGATAGACGTTTTGAACGTCGTCGTCTTCCTCAAGTTTTTCAAGCAGTTTTTCCACCTCTTCAACCGCCTCACGAGAGAGGGTAGTGGTGGTGGTAGGGATGCGCTCAAAGCCCGAAGACAGGATTTCAATGTCACGCTTTTCCAATTCTTTTTGGATGGCGCCAAAGCTTTCAAAAGGCGCATAGAGCAGTATGCCATCTTCGTCTACAAAGACTTCATCTACGCCAAAGTCGATAAACTCCAGCTCCAGTTCTTCGGCATCTAGTCCTTCGGTGGGGATACGGAAGTTGCAGGTGTGATCAAACATAAATTCCACAGATCCCGATGTACCCAGGTTGCCGTTGCATTTGTTAAAGTAGCTGCGGACGTTGGCCACCGTACGGTTGTTGTTGTCTGTGGCGGTTTCTACCAGTACGGCAATGCCGTGCGGGGCATAACCTTCAAAGAGCACTTCTTTGTAGTTTTCGGTGCTTTTGTCGGTGGCACGCTTGATGGCGCGCTCGATATTGTCCTTGGGCATGTTGGCGGCCTTGGCATTTTGAATTACGGCACGCAAACGCGAATTGCTCTCTGGATGGGGACCGCCTTCCTTTACTGCCATGACAATGTCCTTGCCAATGCGGGTAAAGGTCTTGGCCATAGCCGACCAGCGCTTCATCTTACGTGCTTTGCGAAACTCAAATGCTCTTCCCATAAAATCGTTTTGTCAAAGATAAAAAAGCCGTTAGTGTTTGCAAAAGGGGTGTTGGTTTTAACCGCCTAGGCTATGCGTAGTTGCGCCCGCCTTGCCCGACGCAAGTCGTGGCAGGTGGTTTAGTAGTTATCCGCCTTTGGCGGAACACACCAAACTGAAAATGCGCTGTTGTTGGGCTTGTCGAAACAAGGTTTTTCATTATGGGAGAACAGATTTGGGTAATGTTCAACTCAAATATATAAAATGTTTAATAAAGTGCAAACACTATGGCTTTTTGCAAACCAAGCTGCGTATGCCATATCCGATGCTCGCAAAAACAAGCGTAAAAAGAAGTAGGGTTATCGCATTTCCGCCATTGCAGAACAACACCCGCCAAGAGGTGGTTTCATAATCCATCCATCCCAAGCCCAAAGCCATACCCACAGCAATTATCCAAATGATCCCGTGCTGCTTCATCGCTTGTCTGGTGTAATGATGCCCAAGCAGTTTTGCAGCACCGCTTCAGAAGTATAGTACAGGTGTTTGGGCAGCGTGTTGTATTTGGGCAGTACCGCTATATAACGGTCAATATTACTGGCATAAACATGGGTGTAGCAGGGCTTTTTGGATAGCTTCAAACCTGCTACCAGTTGGGCGATAAATTCGTCGTGGTGAATCAAGTCGCTGCTGCCCAAGTGGAAAATACCCCACAAATCTCGGTTGATGATGTAGTGCAACTGCTGGGTAACAAAATAAGCCGCCGCAACATTAATGACCGAGTTGGGAAAAATCTCATAAGGCGTTTGGTTTGCTATGGCTGTTTTGAGTTCCAAAAGTCGGGGAGCACCTGCGCCAAAGACCATGGGTAAACGCGCAATCGTCCAACTAAAGGGCGGCATACGCATCAGCTTGTTCTCAATTTTTATCTTCCCCTTGCCATAAGCACTCTCCGAAAAGGTTTTGTCGTGTTCATAGCTAGGGTAGTGGCGAAAGCTGTCAAAAACATTGGCAGCCGAAAGGAAAATGATACGCGTCTGCTTTTTAGCCGCATATGCGATAAGCATGTCATGCGCCACAAACTGCCCCTCGTCCTCGCCCCTAAGCGCCGATATGATTACATCGGGCTTGATGTATTTTAGTAATTCGGTGGGTGCGTCCTCGCTAAAATCGTATTCAAAATAGCGCTTGTTTTTTGTGTAACGTTCTTGGGTACAATAGGTGGCATATACGTCAAAGTATGGATGCAGTTCTTTGTATAAGGCACGCCCTATAAAACCACTTCCACCAACAATGAGAATGCGTTTCATGCTAAGAAATAAAAGGGAGGCGGCTTATGCACGCCTTAACATTTTTCTCACGTATGCGCACATAAATTTCGGTACCGATCTTGGCATATGCCTTGTCTATATAACCCATACCGATGCCCAACTTTAACGAAGGAGAAGAGGTGCCAGAGGTAACCTCACCTATGGGGCTACCATCAGTTGTAACCAGCGCATACCCTTGTCTTGGAATGCCACGGTCTATCATGCTAAAACCAACCCGTGTTTGGGCAGTACCTTCGGCTTTGTCTTTTTTGATGTGTGCATCGCCCACAAAGGATTTGCTAAAATCCGTGCACCACGCCAGACGCGCCGCAATGGGTGAGGTAGTGTCGCTTAATTCGTGTCCGTATAGGCAGTAGCCCATTTCAAGGCGCAAGGTATCTCGTGCAGCCAAGCCAATGGGTTGAATATCAAAGGCTGCGCCTTCGCTTAGCAGCGCTTCCCAAACGGTTGCGGCATGAGCAACGGGAACGTAAAGCTCCACACCGCCTGCTCCGGTATAGCCCGTGGTGGCCACAAAAACATGCGCTGCACCAGCTACGGTTGTTTCCACTACAGTAAAGCTTTTTTGTGCGGCAGTATCAATAGGGGTGAGTTGGTTCATCAAGGCGTGTGCTTTGGGACCCTGTACCGCCAATAGGGCATAGGCATCCGATTTGTTTTCTAGGGTTGCGCCAAAGTCCTTGTTTTGTGCTGTTAGCCAATCCCAATCTTTAGCCAGATTGCTAGCGTTTACGACCAACATATATTTTTCATTTTCTAATCGATACACCAACAAGTCGTCAATCACACCGCCGTTATTGTTGGGCATATAGGCATATTGCGCATCGCCTATGGCAAGTGCTGCAACATTGTTGCTGGTGGTATGTTGCAATAAGGCTGTGGCTGCATGGCCACTAACCATAAACGCTCCCATATGAGAAACGTCAAAAACCCCCACATGTTCACGTACACACAGATGCTCGGCTTTTACCCCTTGATAGGTGAGCGGCATTTCAAAGCCAGCAAACGGACCTGTTTTGGCACCCAGGTTGATGTGATACTGATGTAAGGACAATTGCTTCATACCTTCAAAAGTAGCACAGTTTTAGTTATTTTAGCTAAAAAGAAGATTATGTTACGCTCCATTTTATTCACAATAGTTGCCGTTTTTAGTCTACATGCACAAGAAGTGCCCAACGATTACCTAACACCTGCCTTCCACGAAGGCCGTCGTCAAGCGGTTCGGGCGCAAATGCCACCCAACAGTGTGGCTGTGTTTTTTGCCAATCCCGTGCGTAATCGCGCCAATGATGTAGACTTCCACTATCATCAAGATCCCAATTTCTACTACCTCACTGGATTAAAAGAACCCCATGCCGTGCTGCTGATCTATAAAGAGGCACAAGTTGTGGATGGCGTTGCCATGGATGATGTGTTATTTGTGCAAGAACGGGACCCGTTGCGTGAGCAATGGGATGGTTACCGATTGGGCATAGCAGGTGCCAAAGAAAAACTAGGTTTTTCCCATGTGTTTTTTAATACCGAATTTGCTGCCTTTAAAACAGATTTTGACCGTTTTGACCAAGTGCTCTTTTTTGACTTCAACAATGATGTCCGTGACGATGCTAGAAATGATGCAGACCTCTTTTCACTTATCAATAGCTTTAAGGAAAAAGCGAATTTCCCTGCCGATTTCAATGTAGAAAAAACCTCGCTATACCGCTATATCACCACCTCCGACGCCAAGAGCTCTGCCAATGTTGCCCAAGTGTTGACGCGTTCGCTGCGCGCCAACAAAGATTTGGCTGATGACGCACTGCTTACGGCCTACCAAAGTGCTATAAATGAGCGTCAACGCACAGAACTCAAACAGCAGATGGCTTCCCAGCTCACCAATCTCAACTCCCAAACCCTTCCCATGATTATGGACGGCTTGCGTGAGATTAAATTACCCGAAGAAGTAGCGTTACTAAAGAAAGCAATTTACATATCCGCAGTAGGTCAAGTGGAAGTTATGAAGGCCATGCACCCCAATATGTCGGAGCGTGAAATACAGGGAATCCATGAGTTTGTTTTTAAAAAATACGGCGCTGAATATGAAGGTTACCCCTCCATTGTGGGAGGTGGTCACAACGGCTGTGTGCTTCATTATATCACCAATGATAAACCCACTGTTGGTAGCGATTTGGTATTGATGGATTTGGGTGCAGAATACCACAACTATACGGCCGACGTTACCCGCACCATCCCTGCCGACGGCACTTTTTCGGCGGAGCAACGTGCCATTTACGATATAGTCTACGAGGCCCAAGAAGCCGGAATAGCGGCATCAGTTGTAGGTGCTGGTATGCGCACGCCACATTATGCGGCAGTTGAAGTGATTGTCAACGGATTAAAGGCATTGGGTATTATACAAGATGCTTCGGAAGTGCGTAACTATTTTCCGCACGGTACTTCACATTACCTCGGTTTGGATGTGCACGATGCGGGTACCTATAGTCCCTTTCAACACAACACACTTATCACGGTTGAGCCGGGTATTTACATTCCAGAAGACAGCCCTTGTGATCCTAAATGGTGGGGGATAGCAGTTCGTATTGAAGACGATATCTTAATTACCAACGACGGTCCCATAAACCTGTCTGCTTATGCGCCGCGCACCGCCGATGGCATTGAGGCCATGATGCGTAAACCCAGTGTATTGGATGCTTTTGTATTGCCCGAATTAGACAGCTTGGGACAATAGGTAGTCTTTAAAGGCGTCATAGCCACTCAACGAAGTCTTCTCTGGTGTCTTGTCGAGAATGTGTTGAATCTGTGTAGGAATTTCTAGCGTCAGCCCCAGTGTTTCTTCTACCGTATCCCGGAATTTAATGGGGTGTGCTGTTTCCAAAAATATCCCATAGTGATCCGAATTGTTTGCCAAAAAGTGCTGCAAGCCCAAATAACCAACCGCTCCGTGTGGATCGGCAATGTAGTTGTGCTTCTGATGCAGCTCGGCCAATGCTAACGTTGTTTCCACATCGTTATAAGCATAAGAAGAAAAGTCTTGTTTTAGCGCATCAAAATCATTTCCGTAAAGAGACTGAATACGAATAAAATTAGATGGATTTCCCACGTCCATAGCATTTGAAATGGTTTGCTTAGACGGGTTGGGTTGGTAGTCTTGTGTTTGCAAATAGCGTGGTACTGTATCGTTGCTATTGGTACTTGCAATAAAATGGCTAATCGGCAAGCCTAACCTTTTGGCTACGATACCCGCACAGATGTTTCCAAAGTTTCCACTGGGAACCGAGAAAGCTAATTTTTTATCAATACCCATACGCTGAAACTGCTGGCAGGCAAAGAAAAAGTACAGTGATTGTGGCAACCAACGGGCTACGTTAATCGAATTGGCAGAAGTAAGGTTTAATTTTCCTTTTAGGTCCGCGTCAATAAACGCCGACTTGACCATTTCTTGGCAGTCGTCAAAAACACCATCTACTTCAACAGCCTTGATGTTGTTGCTGTTGGTGGTGAGTTGTAGCTCTTGAATGTGGCTGACCTTTCCCTTTGGATAAAGGATGATCACTTCTGTTCCTTCGATACCCAAAAAACCTGAAGCTACCGCGCCCCCTGTGTCGCCAGAAGTAGCCACCAAAACAGTTACTTTCTTGGGACTTTGTTCGTTAAAATATCCAATACAGCGCGCCATAAAGCGTGCGCCTACATCTTTAAATGCCATGGTTGGCCCGTGGAAAAGTTCTAGGGTAGCCGTATTGTCATTGATTTTGTTCACTGGAAAATCAAAGCAAAGGGTATCCGCAACAATTTTTTCCAATCGCGCATCTGGAATGGTGCCTCCCACAAACGGGCGCATCACTTCAACCCCAATCTCCACCATGGATTTCGTGGCAATAGCTGCTAGAAAGTCCTCGTTTAACCTTGGCGTGCTTTCAGGGAAATATAACCCCCTGTCGGGAGCAAGCCCTCGAATTACCGCTTCTGAAAAGCTGGCGGTGTTGTTCTTGTCAGTTAGGCTGTAGTATTTCATGTGAGGAGATCTTCAATAAAACTGACCCCTGTTTTTTTAACGGGACTGACGTGAATATCAAAAGGAATATTTGTTTTTTCTAAAACAGACTGCATGGCTTGTGCAACCGTATTGGCTGCAGGCATGCCCCTTGATAGGGCAAACACGGAAGGACCGGAACCTGAAATGCCTGAACCCAGCGCACCAGCTTCTTTACAGGCTGCTTTTAATTCGCTAAAATGTGGGATGAGTATAGCTCTTGTTGGCTCGACGATACCGTCAATTAAAGACCGGCTTAAGAGGTCATAATCCTCTTCATATAAGCTAGAGACCAAGGCGCCTACATTTCCCCATTGACTGATGGCCTTTTCTAGCGTTACACGTTTTTTGAGTACGGCACGTGCATCAGCTGTTTTTACTTCAATTTTGGGATGTATCACTGTTGCTACAAGCTCTAGTGGTGTTGGTAATGCACAAATGTCCAATGGGTTGGTATCGCGAACCAAAGTAAATCCTCCTAGGAGTGCTGGTGCCACATTATCGGCATGGGCACTACCGCAAGCCAGTCGCTCTCCTTCCATAGCAAAAGGAATCAATTCTTTATTGGTAAACGGATTGCCGAGCAAGTAATTTATGCCCGCTACTGTACCTGCAGCACTAGCAGCAGAACTACCAATGCCGCTGCCGGGTTTGATGTTTTTTTCTATTCGAATTTCAAAGCCCAGTTGTGGATTATGCGCCTCTAGCATGGCCAAACCCGCAACACCTGCAACATTTTTCTGTGCATCAAGTGGTAAATCTTGCCCTTTAATGGATATGATGTGAATGCCCACCTTTTCACTGCGACGTATTTCCATAAGGTCTCCTATGTTTTCGAGACAGAGTCCCAAAACATCAAAGCCACAAGAAATATTGGCTATACTGGCTGGCGCAAATAGTTTAACGCCTTTTACATCAACTTTTTCCAATTCTTATGATATCTGCAAATATTCCAGAAGCGGTCACATCAGCACCAGCACCTGCCCCTTTGACAATCAAAGGCTGTTGTGCATATCTGTCTGTGTAGAACAACACGATGTTGTCACTGCCCTCAAGGTTATAGAAATCATGCCCTTGGGGGATATGTTTTAATCCTACCGTTGCTTTGCCGTCTTCAAATGTGGCAACGTACTTAAGACGTGCATTTTCACGGGCTGCCGTTTGGTAAAGGGCATCAAAATGTGCCTTGTGCTCGTCCAAACTTGCTAAAAAGGCTTCGTTGGTTTTGGTGTCCAAACAAGCCTGCGGTAAGAATGAATTGTTTTCTATGTCGGCAAGCTCCATGGCAAAACCACTCTCTCTTGCTAAAATCAATATTTTTCTGGCCACGTCAATTCCACTTAAATCAATTTTCGGATCTGGCTCGGTGTAGCCTTCCTGCATGGCCTGCGCAACAACTTCTCGGAACGATATTTTTTCATTGAACGAGTTGAAAACAAAATTCAAACTACCCGATAATACAGCCTGAATGCTGTGCACTTGATCGCCCGATGCAATGAGGTGGTTGAGTGTGTCAATAATCGGTAATCCAGCGCCAACATTGGTTTCAAACAAGAAAGGTGCGTTGTATTTACGTGACAATTTTTTGAGGTTTTGGTAGTTGGCCAATTCATCGGCACAGGCAATTTTGTTACAGGTTACTACACCAATGTTATTCTTCAAGTAATGCGCATAGGTTCCTGCAATGATAGGATTAGCCGTATTGTCCACAAATATGGCATTGCGCATATTAAGTGCTTTGGTTTTTTCGAAAAACAAATCCTTATCTGCTTTTTCGCCTTCATCCAGTTTACTGCTCCAGTTTTCTAGGTCTATACCCGCCGGGTCAAAGACCATTTTACGTGAATTGGAAATACCAATTACACTTAGATTGAGTTTAAAGTGTTCCCTGAGAAAATCTCCTTGCTGGTGCACTTGCTCCAAAAACTTACTTCCCACATTACCAATTCCGGTAACAAAGAGATGAAGTTTTTTAATTTGTGCTTCAAAGAATGCTTCGTGAAGGGTGTTTAGGGCTTTCTTGATGTCTTTGCTGTCTATGACCGCAGTGATGTTTTTTTCTGAAGCCCCTTGTGCAATGGCTTTGACATTTACATTGTTGTTCCCCAGCGCACGAAACATACGCCCGCTGATACCTTGGTGATTTTTCATGTTTTCACCAACAAGTGCAATGATGGACAATGCTTTTTCAACACGGATAGGGTTGATTTTTTTTGTTTTTATGTCGAGTGCAAAGGCTTCGTCGATAGTTTCTTGCGCAAAATCGGCTTCTGCGGCGTCTATACCCAAACAAATAGAGTGTTCAGATGATGCCTGCGTAATCATGACCACGTTTATGTGATGTTGCGCCAATACCGTTAGCAGTTTTTGTGAATATCCTGGAACGCCAATCATGCCGCTGCCCTCTAGGGTAAGCAATGCAATGTCATTGATGTGGCTAATTCCCCTAACCACCGTTTCTGCTTCGGTGGTGTTTGTCATAAGTGTACCTGCAGCACTGGGCTTAAACGTATTTTTGATATAAACCGGAATGTTTTTTTCAATGATGGGCTGAAGGGTAGGAGGATAAATAACCTTAGCGCCAAAGTGAGAAAGCTCCATGGCTTCTTGATAGGATATCTCCGGGATGGACTTGGCTTGTTTTACCAATGCAGGGTTCGCGGTGAACATACCACTCACGTCGGTCCAGATTTCTAAAAATTCAGCCTCAAGTGCACACGCCGTTATGGATGCCGTGAGGTCAGAACCGCCACGCCCAAGCGTTGTCACGATGCCTTCTGCGTTTTTGGAAACAAAACCCGGGAGAATAACTACTTGGTGTTTGTTGTTTTTGAAAAACACTTTGAGGTTGGCATTTGTTTTTTTGTAATCCACTAGTGTTCTGCCTAGCGATTGAAAGGTCACAATAAGCTCTTGTGCATTCTTTGCAATTGCGTCTATGCCCTTTGCTTTGGCCGCTTCTGCTATTATGTTATGCGATAGAATTTCACCAAAGCTCAAGAGGGTGTCTCGTGTTTTTGGCGAAAGCTCACGTATCATAAACGTGCCTTCTAGAATGGTCTCGAGTTTGTTGATGATTTGTTTGGTAGTACTGAGAATAGCACTTCTTTTTGATACAGGAATAAGGGCTTGCACCATCATAACATGGCGCTCCTCAACCTGTTTCAAACGATCTGCATAGGAAGCATCGCCATCGGCGGCCAGCTTACCTAGTGCGTGCAGCTCGTCTGTAATTCCGCCCAAGGCTGAAACCACAACTGCCATGGGTTTCTTTTGCTGCGCCAAAACAGCAAGAACCTGCTCAACTTCAGTGGCACTGGCTACTGAAGATCCGCCAAACTTTAAAACTATCATTTTTAAGTGTTAAAAAAACGATACAAAAGTAACCGTTTTATCTCCAAAATAATGCGCTGAACACTATTTTTGTTGTTATTCGTTTGCAATACATGCATAATCTGAATTATATTTAGTTGACTGTAAGGGTTAACAAGGGATATTTTCACTAATTTTATTTAAAAATTGAGCATCATCAAAACGTCCACAACTTTAGCATCTTTAACCGCAAGGGGATTTGTAGATGCACCTATTCCAGACAACATTTCATTGGTTGAGGAAATCAAGCGTTTGAAGGCAGCTAAGAATGCCGTGTTGTTGGCACACTACTATCAAGAAGACGCCATTCAAGATTTGGCTGATTATCTTGGAGACAGCCTATATCTGGCGAAAGCAGCAGCCGAAGTATCTTCTGAGATTATTGTCTTTGCTGGCGTGCATTTTATGGCTGAAACAGCTAAAATCATCAACCCTACAAAAAAAGTTTTATTGCCTGATTTGAATGCGGGTTGTTCGCTGGCTGATTCTTGTCCGCCAGATGCTTTTGCTGCTTTTAAGGCTCAGCACCCCGACGCCATCGTTGTTACCTACATCAATTGTTCTGCAGAAATCAAGGCGTTGAGCGATATTGTTTGCACTTCTAGCAATGCGGTTCGTATTATCGAAAGCATCCCTAAAGACCAGACCATTATTTTTGCGCCTGACAAGAACCTTGGGCGCTATCTAATCAAGGAAACGGGTCGTGACATGATACTTTGGGAGGGTTCCTGCATTGTGCACGAAGCCTTTTCGTTTGACAAAATTGTTGCATTGGCACAGCAGCACCCCAACGCCAAATTCATTGCACATCCCGAAAGCGAATCCCAAGTGTTGGATATTGCACACTATATCGGCAGTACTTCTGGATTGCTAAACTTTGTGCAAGCGGATAATGCAGCGGCCTACATAGTGGCTACAGAAGCAGGTATTTTACACGAAATGAAAAAACGTGCCCCTCATAAAACCTTTATTCCCGCACCCGTTTCTGACGATACCTGTGCGTGTAGCGAATGTGGTTTTATGAAGCTTAATACGTTGGAAAAACTTTATTTGTGTCTGAAGCACGAACTGCCCGAAATTAACCTCGAACCTTCTTTGATGGCTGCTGCAAAAGCACCCATTGATAGGATGTTAGCTTTGTCATAATATGCACGCAGACGTTTTGGTTATTGGAACGGGTATTGCGGGATTGAGTTATGCAGTCCGCTTGGCAGCGCAATGTCCAGACAAAAAAATCATCATGATATCAAAGCGTGATTTGCTCGAAAGCAACACCAAATACGCACAAGGAGGCATCGCGGTGGTTTCCAATTTTAGTAATGATTCTTATGCCGATCACGTTGAAGATACATTGCGCGCTAGCGATTATACTTCAGACCCCAAAGTTGTGGATTTTGTTGTTCGTGAAGGGCCGATGCGGGTACGGGAATTGATGGATTGGGGCGCTGATTTTGACAAAAGTGGGCCTTCGCTTCATCTAGGTAAAGAAGGCGGACACTCGGCCAAGCGCATAGTGCATCACAAAGATCAATCGGGCTTGCACATTCAAAACGCCCTGATTGCAAAAGCCAGAGCCCAAGACAATATTCAATTTTTTGAAAACTATTCATTGGTAGATCTGATTACCGATCACCACCTTCAAGGAGAAAAGCACGGGCGTTGTTACGGCGCTTATGTGATATCCATCAGGGACGAGGAGATTGTCAAAATTACGTCTCAAATAACGGTATTGTCTACAGGGGGTGCTGGGCAGGTATATGCACATACGACCAACCCAAAAGCAGCTACAGGGGATGGATTAGGTGCAGCTTATAGAGCAAAAGTGCATGTCAAAAACGTACATTTTGTTCAATTTCATCCCACCGCTTTATTTCCTAAAGTAGACGGCAATACCTTTTTGATTTCTGAAGCAATTCGAGGCGCAGGTGCCATGCTCCGCAATGAAAAAGGGGAAGCTTTTATGCACCAATACGACGCACAACTAGACTTGGCAGCTAGAGATGTGGTGTCCCGTGCCATTGATGCTGAAATGAAAAAACACAATACACCACACGTTTACCTTGATGCGACCAATATTGACCAAGAAATATTAGCGCAGGAGTTTCCAACCATCAAGTCTACGTGTATGAAGCTGGGTATTGATATCAGTAAGTCCTTTATACCGGTGCTGCCAGCAGCACATTATTTCTGTGGGGGCATAGACGTAAATGAAAATGGCCAGAGCAGCTTATCGTCTCTGTATGCCATAGGGGAGTGCAGCCACACCGGATTGCACGGAGCCAACCGCTTGGCTTCAAATTCATTATTGGAAGCCTTGGTATATGCTGCACGGGCCGCTGAGCATGCCATCGAAGTACTGCACAAAAATACCTTGCCTGCATCTTTCTTTGATACCATTCCAGATTGGCTGGGTACAGAAGACGTATCAAACGAGCGGATTGCACAAATCAGCATGTTGCGTTCGGACGTGCAACACATCATGAGTGCCCATGTGGGTATTATCAAATCAGGTGAAAGCCTGCGACAGGCAGAAAAAGCACTTCATGATGTATATGTAGCTACCGCAGCCCTTTATCAACAAAACAAATTAACCCCACAACTTACAACACTGCGTAACCTTGTGAGTGTGGCGTATCTTATGATCAAACAATCCCAACAACATCCCGAAAATAAGGGCGTTTATTACAATCAAGATTATGTCTAACTCCTTTATATCAACATATCAAAACGAATTGATTGCCTGCGTTGACAATGCAGTTATTGAGGATTTGAGTAAGATGGGCGACCATACCTCAAAGGCTATTTTTCCCAAAGGCCATACCTCCAAGGCACAACTGGTTGCAAAAGGCGAGGGCGTTTTGGCAGGGGTTGCTTTTTGCGAGTTTGTATTGCAACGCCACGGACAAGGCGTAAGTCTTAGTCCAGTGGTTGCGGATGGCGCTACGTTTTCAGAAGGCGCGCTGCTGTTTTATCTAGAAGGAGACACACAAACCATACTCAGCCTAGAACGACTTATGCTTAACGCAGTGCAGCGCATGAGCGGCATTGCAAGCCTAACGTCCAAGGTGCAAGAACGGATTGGACATACAAACTGCAAGGTTTTAGACACAAGAAAAACCACGCCCAACTTTAGAATTGCTGAAAAATGGGCCGTAGCCATTGGCGGAGGCGTGAATCACCGAATGGGTCTCTATGATGCCATTATGCTAAAAGACAACCATATTGATTTTTGTGGTGGATTGGCATTGGCACTTACTAAAACAAAAGCGTATGTGGATGCTATGGACAAGCAAATCCCTGTAATCGTCGAGACACGTAACCTTAAAGAAGTTGATGTATGCTTGCAGAACCCTTGGATTAGTCGTGTACTCTTGGACAATATGTCACCAAAGGAGTTGGCATTGGCGGTTTCGCATATCAATGGGAATATCCCAACTGAAGCCTCTGGAAATATTGATTTAGAAAATGTAGCGACGTACGCCGAAACAGGCGTAGACTATGTTTCTATGGGCGCCATAACACACGCTGCGTCTATAGTAGACCTAAGCTTGGGTGCTGTTTAGCAGCTATAAATGGTTACGTGTATTTAAGACTCTTTCGCAGTCTTTTTGTTGTCTACAGAAAGCTTTAGTTTATCGCTTTTTCCGTCCCAATCAAAAGTTACTTTGGCGCCATTGACAAGTGATTTGTTAATGATCTCCCCAGCCATAGCATCTTCGACATAACGCTGAATGGCTCGCGCAAGTGGTCTTGCGCCATACTGTTTGTCGTAGCCTTTATCAATCAAGAATGTAACGGCTTTTTTACTAAGCGATAAGCTGTAACCAAGTTCTTTAACTCTGTTTTGTAACGCATCAAGTTCAAGCTGAATGATTTTTGCTAGGTGGTCTTTGTCTAGGTTGTTGAAAATAACCACATCATCAATTCGGTTTAAAAATTCAGGAGAGAATTTCTTTTTGAGGGCGTTTTGAATAACGCCTTGTATGTTTTTGTCTTCCTGGGATTTTTGCGCAGCAGTTCCAAAACCAACACCAAGACCAAAGTCTTTTACTTGTCTGGCACCAACATTTGACGTCATGATGATGATGGTATTTTTGAAATCTACACGTCTGCCCAGTGAGTCAGTCAAATAGCCATCATCCAAAACTTGAAGCAGCATATTAAAGACATCGGGGTGGGCTTTTTCAATTTCATCCAAAAGGATTACCGAATAAGGTTTTCTTCTTACCTTTTCGCTTAATTGACCCCCTTCTTCGTAACCTACGTATCCCGGAGGTGCGCCTATGAGCCTTGAAATGGAAAACTTCTCCATGTATTCACTCATGTCAATTCGGATAAGTGAGGCTTCGCTTTCAAAAAGTTCTGATGCGAGCACTTTGGCAAGTTGCGTTTTACCTACACCCGTTTGCCCTAGAAATATAAAAGAACCAATGGGTTTGTTTGGATTTTTTAGTCCCGCTCTGTTGCGCTGAATGGCCTTGGCTACTTTTGCCACGGCATTCTCTTGCCCAATGACTTTCCCTTGAATGAGTTCTTCAAGTTTTGCAAGGCGATCACTTTCACCGTCAGAAACACGTTGTACTGGAATGCCTGTCATCATGGCAACTACATCGGCAATGTGATTTTCAGTAACGGTTTCTCTGTTCTGGCGTTGTTCTTCTTGCCAGTCCTCTTGGGCCAACAACAATTCCTTTTCTAATTTCTTTTCATCGTCGCGAAGCTTGGCTGCCTCTTCGTATTTCTGACGTTTTACAACGGTATTTTTTTGCTCACGTACTTGCTCGAGCTCGTTTTCGATTTCAACGACTTTTTCAGGCACTTCCATATTGGTGATGTGCACTCTCGATCCTGCTTCGTCTAGGGCGTCTATGGCCTTGTCTGGTAAAAAGCGATCGGTTATATACCTGTCTGAAAGTTTTACACAAGCTTCGATGGCTTCTTCAGTGTAGTTCACATTGTGATGCGCTTCGTACTTGTCTTTGATGTTTTGCAGTATTTCAATGGTTTCATCCACTGTTGTTGGTTCCACGACTACTTTCTGGAATCGACGCTCTAATGCACCATCTTTTTCAATATTTTGACGGTATTCGTCAAGGGTTGTTGCGCCAATACATTGAATCTCACCTCTGGCAAGTGCCGGCTTAAACATATTGGAAGCATCGAGGCTACCAGTAGCACCACCCGCACCCACTATGGTATGGATTTCATCAATAAATAATATGATGTTGGTGTTTTTTTCCAACTCATTCATAACGGCTTTAAGGCGTTCTTCGAACTGTCCTCTGTATTTGGTACCTGCAACTAGCGAAGCGAGGTCTAAGGTAACCACACGTTTGTTGTAGAGCACTCTTGATACCTTTTTCTGAATGATACGAAGTGCCAATCCTTCTGCAATAGCAGATTTACCTACTCCGGGTTCTCCAATGAGTAGGGGGTTGTTTTTCTTACGGCGGCTCAAAATTTGAGAAACACGCTCAATTTCTTTTTCCCTGCCAATAACAGGGTCCATATTACCGTCTTGGGCCACTTTGGTTAGGTCTCTGCCAAAGTTATCAAGTACTGGCGTACTGGATTTTTTTGATTTTTTATCCTCTGTAGATGAAGAAAAGGCAGCCCCTTGACCACGAGTGTGTTCATCAGCGGCATCATCTGGAAAAGCATCTGCAGAAGGCATGTCGATAAAATCGTCGTCATCAGAATCGACAGACATGTATTTAAATTGATCTTTTACTGTTTCGTAATCTACCTGTAGTTTGTGAAGCACTTTTGTTGTTGGGTCATTTTCGTTTCTTAAAATGCATAGCAACAAGTGCGCAGTGTTAATTGAAGTACTTTGGAAAAGCTTGGCTTCAAGAAAAGTAGTTTTAAGCGCACGTTCTGCCTGACGTGTTAGGTGCAAATTTGTTTTGTGTTGTGGCTCAGGTGAATTGGTTGGATTCGCAGGACTTAAAATCTCAATTTTCCTTCGCAAATAATCTAAATCAATCTCTAGCGCAGAGAGTATCGAAATGGCTTTTCCGTTACCGTCACGTAATAATCCGAGCATAAGATGCTCTGTGCCAATAAAGTCATGACCAAGACGTAGCGCTTCCTCTTTGCTGTAGGTGATGACGTCTTTTACGCGCGATGAAAAATTATCGTCCATAGTTTTTTTACATATTGTGTTCAAATATCGAACCAGACACATAACGAATAGACAAAAAAAATTGTTGAATTACAAATAAAATGAGCAAAAATTTTTGGATTAGTTCCAAATATCATTTGTTAATAAATTATAAGAAAATAGGCTTTAAATTAGCGTATATTCATTCGTTGAATACGTATTTTAGCAATTATGTCATAACATTAAATTGAAACCGAATGGCTATTGAAGATAAATTGATTCCAATCAACATTGAAGACGAAATGAAGTCGGCTTATATCGACTATTCTATGTCGGTCATTGTGTCACGTGCACTGCCAGATGTTCGTGATGGGCTTAAGCCTGTGCACCGCCGTGTGCTCTTCGGCATGCATGAATTAGGAGTAAAAGCAAATTCATCTTATAAAAAATCTGCACGTATTGTTGGGGAAGTGTTGGGTAAATACCACCCTCACGGTGACACATCGGTTTATGACACCATGGTGCGTATGGCGCAGTCTTGGAGCTTGCGCTACATGATGGTTGATGGCCAGGGGAACTTTGGGTCTGTTGATGGCGATAGTCCCGCAGCCATGCGTTACACAGAGGCGCGTCTGCAAAAAATATCAGAAGACATGATGGCCGATATCGATAAAGATACCGTTGACCATCAGTTGAATTTTGACGATACCCTAAAAGAACCTACCGTTATGCCCACCAGGGTACCTAACCTGTTGATTAACGGCGCTTCTGGTATTGCTGTAGGTATGGCAACCAACATGCCTCCTCACAACCTCACAGAGGTTATCGACGGTACGATCGCATACATTGACAACTCAGCTATTGATATCGACGGTTTGATGGAACACATCAAGGCGCCAGATTTCCCAACCGGTGGTGTTATCTATGGATATGAAGGAGTCAAAGAAGCCTTCCACACGGGGAGAGGTCGTGTGGTTGTTCGTGGAAAAGCAGAAATCGAAGAAGTAGATGGTCGCGAATGCATTGTCGTTACTGAAATACCATACCAAGTTAACAAGGCTGACATGATTCGCAAGACAGCCGAAATGGTTAATGATAAAAAAATTGAGGGGATTACAAATATCCGTGACGAGTCTGATCGTAACGGCATGCGTATCGTATACGTGCTAAAGCGCGACGCAATTCCGAATATCGTACTCAATATGTTGTACAAATACACGGCCTTACAATCTTCTTTTAGTGTAAACAATATTGCACTGGTTAAGGGCCGCCCGCAGATGTTGAATCTCAAGGATATGATTCACCATTTTGTGGAGCATCGCCACGAGGTTGTTGTACGTCGTACACAATACGAATTGCGAAAAGCCGAAGAGCGCGCGCACATTCTAAAAGGGCTTATTATTGCCTCTGACAACATTGATGAAGTTATTGCTTTGATCAAAGCCTCTGCTAATACAGATGAGGCGCGCAACAAATTGATAAGCACTTTTGAATTAACAGAAATTCAGGCAAAAGCCATTGTTGAGATGCGTTTGCGCCAACTAACCGGTCTGGAGCAGGATAAGTTACGCACTGAGTTTGATGAATTGATGAAAACCATAGCGGATTTAAAAGACATTCTGGACAAGAAAGATCGTCGAATGGAAATCATTAAAAACGAGCTTTTTGAAGTTAAAAACAAGTATGGTGATGAACGTAGATCTTCCATAGAATATGCTGGAGGAAGTTTCCGTGTCGAAGACATGATACCTGATGAAAAAGTGGTGATTACCATTTCACATGCTGGTTACATTAAAAGAACGCCCCTTGGAGAATACCGCACACAGCATAGGGGTGGTGTAGGCCAGAAAGCCTCAACTACACGTAATGAAGACTTTTTAGAGCACCTATTTGTGGGTACCAACCACCAATATATGTTGTTCTTTACCCAAAAAGGAAAATGTTTCTGGTTGCGTGTTTACGAAATTCCGGAGGGAGGTAAGACAGCCAAAGGGCGTGCTATTCAAAACCTTATAAATATTGAGCAGGATGACAAGGTAAAAGCCTTTATTTGTACGCAAGATTTAAAGGATGAGGACTATATCAACAGTATGTTTGTTGTGATGGCTACCAAAAAAGGTCAAGTTAAAAAGACCTCTTTAGAACAATATTCAAGACCAAGAACCAATGGTATAAACGCGATTACGGTTCGTGAAGGAGACGAATTGCTTGAAGCCAAGCTCACCACTGGGATTTCGCAGGTTGTTTTAGCAGTAAAGTCTGGTAAGGCCATTCGATTTGAAGAAAGCAAGACCCGTCCTATGGGAAGAAATGCATCTGGTGTTCGAGGAATTTCATTGAAAGATGCCCATGACGAAGTTATTGGCATGGTTACTGTAAATGATTTAGACTCTGACATTTTGGTGGTTTCCGAGCACGGCTACGGAAAGCGTTCCAATTTGGACGATTATCGCATAACCAACAGAGGTGGAAAAGGGGTAAAAACCCTTTCGCTAACTGAAAAAACAGGTAATTTGGTTGCGATTAAAAATGTTACTGACGGCGATGACTTGATGATTATCAACCGTTCTGGAATTGCCATACGACTGGGTGTAGATACCCTTCGTGTAATGGGCCGTGCCACGCAAGGCGTTCGTCTTATAAACATAAAAGACGATGACTCGATTGCGGCAGTAGCCAAGGTAATGAACGACGAGGACGAGATTCAAGATGTTGATGATATTGATGTAACAATAGAAGATAATAACGATAATTCATAAACTACTTAATATGAAATTTTACTTCCCTTTGCTTCTAGCTACCCTAATTTCTTTTACAGCTGTAGCACAAAAAAAAGAGCTTAAAGCAGCTCAAAAACTTGTTGATGCAAGTCTTTACGAAAAGGCATTAGTTGCCTTAAATGAAATGCAACCCCTGATTGAAAATGCAGAGGCAAAATACAGTTCGCATTACTATTATTTGCTTGGTATTTCAAAACAGAAAACCAAAGCCTTTGACGAGGCTATTGCTGCATTTGATAAAGCTACTTCCATTGAGAAAAGTGCTAAACTAAAAAAATACGGTTCGCTTATCCAAGATAACGTTTCAAGTCTGACAAATGACTTAATAAATGAAGCGGTTGATTTGAATAGTCGTGAAGAATATGTTGCAGCTTCAAAGCTTTTGTATACGGCATATGAATTAGACCCTCAAAACAACACGGACTACTTATACTACGCGGCTTCTAGCGCTGTAAATGGTGGAGACTACGACACTTCATTGTCTTATTATCTACGACTTAAGGATATGAATTATGAGGGGCGTAAGACAATGTATTACGCGACTGAAGTAGCTTCTGGAGTAGAATCTGAAGTGCCTGATTTTGCTACCTACTCGATCTATAAAAAATCGAAAGATTTTACAAACTTACGTGAAGAACTCACCGATTCTAAATTGCCAGAAATTGTTAAAAACATAGCCTTAATCTATGTTCAAAAAGGAGATAATGAAGCTGCCATGCAAGCTGTAAAAGATGCCCGCGCTATGTCTCCCAAAGACATTGGTTTGATTTTGACAGAAGCAGATTTATATAACAAAATCGGTGACGAGGCACGTTTTGCTTCGCTTATGGAAGAGGCCATAGCACAAGACCCAAACAATGCGGTTTTGTATTATAATTTGGGTGTGGTGAATGGCAATAAAGGAAATCGAGAAGCTTCAATTTCGTATTACAAAAAGGCCATTGAACTGGATCCTACCTATGAAGCTACTTATCTTAACTTGGCTTCTGTTATTTTAGATGGTGAGGCAGATATTGTAGACGAAATGAACGCACTGGGAAATTCAGCTGCTGAAAATAGAAAGTATGATGCTTTAAAGCAGAAGCGTGAAAGTCTTTTCCTTGAAGCCGTACCTTATCTGGAAACATTGGTATCCATCAATCCTAAAAATGCGGATGCCTTAACCACACTTAAAAATATTTTCGGAACTATTGGAGATACTGCCAACTTTAAAAAGTACCGAGACATGTTGGAAAGTCTCTGATGTAGTTACCAAAAAAATAAAACCTCGCTATTTGCGGGTTTTTTTTATACGATGGATTTGATAAGTCTTAATTGGTGTGTGTGCGTATTTTTTTCAACATTAAAGATGCCTGTTTGATCTAGCCGATCTACCCGTACTTGTCCAGCTGCATGAATGATATAGTTATTTTCAAGTACAATGCCAACATGGATAATAGTGCCTTCTTCGTCATCGAAAAAAGCCAAATCCCCAGGTTCAGACTCTTCAATAAAACTAAGTACTTCGCCAAGGGCTGATTGTTCTGAGGCTGTTCTGGGTAGCATTACCCCACAAAGTTTGTAAACGATTTGCGTAAAACCCGCTGCATCTATACCAAAGGGAGACTTACCTCCCTTTCTGTAAGGTGTATTTAGAAATCTAAAGGCTGTTTTGGGGATGTTACTTTTTTGAACCGAGGCACCTGAAGTCTGTCCTTCAAAACGATGTCCTAAAAAAATACAATTTTGTATGGTGCTTCCAATTGAAATAGGGAAAAGGATATCATTGTCTTTTAAAATAAACTCGACCAAATCAACAGCTGTTTTAGGCTCTTGCTTGGATAGCTTGGCGAATTCTTCATCTGCAATAACGATGTATTGTTCGTTATCAATCCACCCCACAGCACCGTCTGCGAGCTTGACATTGCTCCATTTCCTATTGATGCTAATAACCTCAATTAATTCACCATATAACACCTCACTTATCAGCGGTGCATCAAATTGAGCAACTTCACGCAGCGGAACCAAACTCAACCCACAAATGCCATACGTCATAATTCAAAAGTAAAGATAAAATGAAGACCTTGTTGCTGTATGTTGAAAAGTGGTATTTTTGTTTAAATCTTTTTTATGTCGCTCTTTTATAGATTTCAAGCCATACTTTATAAGATACTACTGTGTTTGTTTGTAGCAGGTGTGGTTGTGTATCTACTCCCAAGAGCGGGTAGTTTTCAATATGAAATACAGGCAGGAAAGCCTTGGCAATATGAAACACTTTTGGCTCCCTATGATTTTCCTATCCAAAAAACACAAGTCGAATTAGAAGAAGAAAGAACCCGTTTAAAGGCAAATATTCCGCGCTACTTTTCGGTTAACCAAGAAGTACTTCCAAGCGTCTTGGATGCTTTTGATCAATATGTTGCAGCACTTCCCTCCAGCGAAGCGTCTAACGCATTTTTTATTAATTGGAGGACTACTGTTGAAGCCATGTATGATATTGGCGTTGTCTCCTTTTCAGAGACGTTATTTGAAGAGGAAGTAGCACTCGTCAATAGCACGAGAAAAAAAACCATAAAACTTGGAGATTTATATGCTGATACAGATGTTAAGAATACATTAGAAAACCAATTGGCTGAAGCAGGGATCGGTATTTTGTCAGATGCGAGCATGCAGTATTTACTCTCCTTGATAACACCCAATGTAGCTTATGACGAAGCCCTCACCACACAATTCCGAACAGAAGCCGTAGCAGGTATCGTACCCATCCGTGGGTTGGTTACTAAAGGAACGCGGATTATTGCAAAAGGCGAAGTTGTTGAAGGCGAGAAGCTGAAAATTTTACAGTCCCTTCAGCTCGAATACGAGTCTCAAACATGGACACAGTCCAATACGGCTTGGATTATTTTAGGGTATGCGTTGCTGGTTATTATTCCCGTATTGCTTCTTTTTGTGTTTTTGTGGCGAACGAGACCCTTGGTTTTTGAAAATAACAAACGGACCACCTTTTTGTGTGTCAATATACTGCTGATGGTCTTGCTGACTAAAGTAGTTGTAGATGTAAATCCGTTATACGCCTATGCCGTTCCCATTTGTATGCTGCCCTTGCTTTTGCGCACTTTTTTTGACACGCGTATTGCGCTTTTTTCGCTAATGATTGCACTTTTTCTTATTGCTTTCTTAGTACCAAACAGCTTTGAGTTTATGTTCTTACAAATGATGGCTGGTATTTTGGCATCACTTACCGTTAACGACTTGTATAGACGTGCTAAACTGTTTATTTCGGTTGGGCTTATTGTTGGCTTATATGTTGTCTCCTATATTGCTTTTACCCTTATTCACGATGGTAACTTGAATCAGTTGTCATATGACGTACTCTTACTTTTTGTAGTTAATGGTTTGGCGCTTTTATTTGTTCAACCCCTAATATATATTTTTGAAAAAGTATTTGGTTTGGTATCCGATGCTTCTTTGCTTGAGCTCTCCGACACCAACAGTAAGCTTTTACGAGAATTAGCCGATAAAGCCCCTGGAACATTCCAGCACTCCTTGCAAGTTGCCAACATAGCCGAGGCTGCTGCAAATGCCATTGGCGCCAATACATTGCTCACTAGGGTTGGTGCTTTGTATCACGATATCGGTAAAATGAAAAACCCCGTTTTTTTTAGTGAAAACCAAGCTTCTTATAGCCCGCATGATGATCTTTCCTCTGAAGTAAGTGCTAAAATCATTATTGAACATGTGCTGCATGGGATCACATTGGCCAGAAAGGCGAAGTTGCCAGATAGGGTTGTTGATTTTATACGCACACACCACGGCACAACAACTGTGCTCTATTTTTATCAGCAGGCGAAGAAAAACAATGTCGAAGTAGATATTGAAGAATTTCAATACCCAGGTCCCAAGCCCTTTTCAAAAGAAACAGCTATTGTCATGATTTCCGATGGGGTAGAGGCGGCATCAAAAAGCTTAAAAGAACCCACGGCAGAGAAAATCATTGCTTTCGTAGGCAAGATTGTACAACGCTTGATGGACGAAAAACAATTTTTAGAAGCTAATATTACGCTTCGTGAAATTGAGACAATTAAAAAAGTGCTTGTAGAGAAGCTTATAAGCAGTTATCACCTTAGGGTTGCTTACCCTGAATAACAGCGTTAGCCTTACTTCTGCCCGAATTATGTCTTAAAAAACCTGTCTTCAATATTAGCGGTATGTCCAGTATAATAACGGTCTAAAGACTTCGAATATAAAATATAGACGGTGAACATGATATGGTGGGTGGTAGTGATCGCGCTAGGATTCGAACCTAGGACCGTCTGCTTAGAAGGCAGATGCTCTATCCAGCTGAGCTACGCGACCTTTTACTTCTTTAGCGCTACTCATCTGAACCTGACCGTTCCGATTGAAAATCGGAATGCGCTAATCCAGCTGAGCCCTGCCTCGACGTCAGGCAAGTACGCGAACAAATTTTTGCGATTTAACATCAAAGCTTTTTGAAATTTCAAATAGATTTTCAAAAAGCTTGAGTTAAGCTGCGGAGAGACTGGGATTCGAACCCAGGCAACACTTACGCGTTGACAGATTAGCAATCTGCTCCATTACCACTCTGGCACCTCTCCTTTAAGGTTATAAAGCGCCGGCAAAAATACGTTATCAAAAGCAATCCGCCAACTAATTATCACGTTGGTCAAAATCTTCTTTTTCTTTTTGACGAATTCGATTAAAGACAGCAAATATCACAGCAACAATAGCGGCAATCCAAATAATACGACTCATCTAGTTTGTTTTAACTGCAGTACCAAATGCTAGAATTTCAGAAGCTCCTTGCGCAACAACAGATGTAGTAAACCGAACATTTACAACTGCGTCAGCTCCCATACGATTTGCGTCGTCAAGCATACGTTTTAATGCCTGTTCACGCGCATCTGCTTGTAGTTTGGTGTATTCTTCAATTTCTCCGCCTACAATGTTTTTAATCGAAGCGAAAATGTCTCTTCCAATGTTGCGAGAACGTACCGTACTTCCTCGCGCCATTCCTAAGGATTCAATAATTTTTTTACCGGCTATGGTTTCGGTATTTACGTATAGCATAATTACATATTTTTAGTTAGTTCTTTGACTATTCTATTCTCGCTAAAGAACTCACTCAGAATCACCTTTAAAACGGTATATAATGGTACAGCTAACAACATACCCAGCGGCCCTGCTAAAAGCCCAGCTAAGATGATAATTAAAAATATCTCAAGAGGATGAGACTTTACGCTCTTTGAAAAAATATAGGGTTGTGAAAAGAAGTTGTCTATCAGCTGACCAATTATAAATCCGATTAATACATAAATGGTCTTGGGTACAATCACACTGGCTATGTCTGCGTCAAGGTTGCTGACCATAGTTAGTATAATCATTAAAACGGCACCAGCGAGTGGACCGATATAAGGAATGATGTTAAACAAGGCACATATAAGCGCAATGGTCAAAGCATTTGGAATGCCAAAAATTAGCAATACGCCAGCGTAAAACAAGAATAAAATAGTTATCTGTAGTAGTATCCCAGAAAAGTATCGGGACAGTAAGGTAACAACTCTAGTAAAGGAGCGCTCTATGCGTTCTTTTTTATCGTCAGGAAAGACAAGTAAGATACTTCTCAAAAGCAGCGAACTGTCTTTTAATAAAAAGAAACTGATGAACAACACAGAAAATAATGCAATGGTAAACCCGCCTAAAAACCCTAAAAACCCATTCAATAGGTTGGGAAGGAAGCTAAAATCAACTTTGGACAGCAGCTCTTTGATGTTTTCTGTGAGGTTTATGTCGTATTTTTCAAAATACATATCTAAGTCTGAAACCAGTCTGAGTAAATCAGCCTCCCACTGGTCGATTTGAAGCAGTGATAAGTTTTGTGCTTGTGCTGTAATGACGGGTACAATTAAGGATCCGAGCCCGAGTATGAGCAATAATAACACCAACAGTGTAATAACTGTTGCAAGTGTATTTTTAAACTTTAGTCTCTTCGTGAAAAAACCCTTTATGGGCTGCCCCACAAGCGAGACAACAATGGCTAAAAACACATATCCCAATAAGGACTGTGCCATCATGATAAGGTTAAACAGTGCTATAAGCCCAACAATGATAAGAAAGGCTTGAACAATTCCGCGGGTAAGATTATTTGCATTCACTGCTCTAAGGTAAAAATTATTATTGATTCATAAGTAATGCCGTATGCAATGCTGCTAATGCAGCTGTTTCTGTCCGTAGCCTATTATTGCCAAGGTGCACAGCTGTTATGTTTTGCGCATCTGCCCATGCAATTTCGGCTTTGGAAAAATCGCCTTCTGGACCAATGAGTATGCTGCATTCAGCTTGTGCATTAACCACATCTTTTAAACTTTTTTTAGGACTGTCTGCGCAGTGTGCCATAAGGGTTAGTCCGTTGACCGCTATTTGCTTTAATGGTGTAAAGGGCGCTAAAATGGGTGCATAAGCACGTAGGGATTGCTTTAAGGCTGCATGAATTATCTTTTCGCAGCGCTCATGTTTGATGTGCTTTCGTTCACTTCTGTCGCATAATAGGGGTGTAATTTTATATACGCCAAGCTCAGTGGCTTTTTCCAAAAACCATTCGAACCTATTGATGTTTTTGGTGGGAGCTACAAGCATGTGAATAGCCGTTTTGGGAGCTGGAATTTCTTTGATTTCCAAAAGCTTAACAACACAGCTTTTTGGACTAACAATACTAAGTTTAGCTATTATAAGTTGCCCTTTTCCATTGGTTAGATGCAATAAGTCGCCAATATTTTTGCGTAGCACTTTGGCCATGTGCTTGCTTTCAACTTCGTTGAATCTGTAGCTTTCTGATGTTAGATCTATATCGGGTGTGAAGAATTGTTGCATTAGATGGACATTCTTGCTTTTGGTTCACTGGATAGGTTGTCTAGCGCACCTTCGTTATATTTTAAATGGCCAGCCATGGCAATCATGGCCGCATTGTCTGTGGTGTAGGGTAGTGGCGGCAGGAACAGTTCTACGTCAAGGGCCTCAAGCGCTTTTCGCAAACCGCTGTTGGCAGAAACGCCACCGCCCAAGACAACTTGTTTAAGCCCCGTTTGCTTAACCGCCGTTTTTACTTTTTCAAGCAGTATGGCTACGATTGCAGCTTGAATAGAAGCACACAAATCATAAAGGTTGTTTTTAATAAAATCTGGGTCTTTGTCCTGTACTGATCTTAAAAAATACAATACACTTGTTTTAAGCCCACTAAAGCTAAAGTTTAAACCAGCAACAGTTGGCTTCCCAAAAGTAAACTTTGACGTGCCAAGTGCGGCATATTTGTCCATGTTGGGTCCTGCGGGGTAGGGCAGCCCTAGCATTTTTCCTGTTTTATCAAATGCTTCTCCTGCGGCATCGTCTAGTGTTTCACCCAAAACTTCAAAAGAGGATGCATGGTCAACATGTACAAGTTGTGTGTGTCCCCCAGAAACGGTTAATCCTAAAAATGGAAAACGGGGTGTGGGGAAGGAGTCATCAATGAAGTGTACTAACAAATGTGCCTGCATATGATGCACAGCAACAAGAGGTATGTTGAGTGCGAGAGAAAGCGATTTCGCAAAAGCATTTCCAACAAGCAAAGATCCAAGAAGGCCAGGCCCTTGGGTATAGGCTACTGCAGTTAGGTCTTTTTTATCGATATTTGCTTTTGACAGTGAAGTTTCCACGACAGCGGCAATGCGTTCTACGTGAGCTCTAGATGCCAGTTCTGGAATGACGCCACCGTAATTTTCATGTTCAAGCTGTTGCGAAACGACGTTGGCACGTAGTTTGCCATCGACAAGTACCGCAGCTGCCGTGTCGTCGCAAGAAGTTTCAATGCCTAAAATGATAGTTGCCAAAATAAATATATAAGCACAAAATTAGCACTTTGGAAAAGAAGCATCCCATAAAAAAGAAAATAAGACGCATCATTGCTACTTTTTTACTTTTTATAGTGTTGGTAGTGTTTGTTTTAATGCTACCCGTAACCCAAACGTATTTGGGGCAACGCTTTACTCAAAATATAAATGAACGTTTCGGTGCCAATATCGACATCAGCAGTTTACAGGTATCACCCTTTGGATATGTTGAACTGCACGACATATTGGCTTATGACCATAAGCAAGACACGCTTCTTTATGTAGGCCATGCCCGTTTAAATACCTTGCGCTTAAGAGCAATTTTGAATGGAGATACCGATCTAGGTAATGTATTTTTAAAAGATGTGATGTTTAACAGCACCATTTACGAAAACGAAAGCAACTCCAATGTCAGTCAGTTTTTTGATCGTTTTAACGCTGATGAAAGCCCCAAAGCCAAAACAGAACTTGTTGCTGCATCTATAAGCCTGGTCGATGCTTCCATACGTGTCCAGAATCAAAATAAAAGCAAGGGAAGTGCTCAGCGGTTTTCGGCACTTAATGCTGATATTCAGAATTTTCGTGTTGATGGAAGTATAATTAGCGCTGACATAAAACAGCTTAATGCCAACACAAATTGGCGCGATACCGCACTAACCTCACTTGCTGGAAAGTATCAATTTTCTCCAACCCGTATGGTATTGGAAAATGCAGTTATTCAAACTAAAGAAAGCGTGCTTGATGTGGATATTCGTCTTGCTTATCCCAAGGGCGGATTAAAAGATTTTGTTGAGAAAGTAAGCCTCAATATTGGGTTTAAATCCGCTTCAATTGGAGCATCTGACATAAAAAAAATCATCCCAAATTGGAAGGGAAAATCCGTTAATGTGAAAGGAAATGTCGATGGACTTGTTAAAGACTTTACTACGCAAGAGTTTCAGATCAATCATCAGAATACGGAGCTTGTTGTTGATGGGAAAATTAAAAACATTTTAGATGTAGACAACAGGTCTATTGAAGTTGATTTGAAATTAGACGCGGCCGATAATTCCACTTCCATTCCTTTTAGTTTGTCTCCCGAACTAGCTGGTTTTTTGTCGCGTTTAGGCGGCCTTTCTACTGATTCCAAAGTGATGTTAAAAAATAAGTTGTGGAACATCAAAGCTAGCCTAGTAACTGCGCTTGGCCGCATGCAAAGCAGTACCACCTTTGCTTTTGATGAAAAAATTCGTGACTATTCAATTTCACTCTCGTCCAATGATTTTGATATTGGGCAGCTTGCTGCCGTACCAACAATTGGGCGCACAGGACTTGGTGTTGTCGTTTCTGGGAATGGTTTTGATATGTCCGATCTAAATGCGGCAATCAGTGGGGAATTTACAAATTTTAACTACCGCGAATACAGCTACGATTCCTTGGCAATAGAAGGAAAAATAAACCCTAAATTATTTTTAGGTAATATGAATATCGTGGATAAATCCATCGTAATTGATTTAAACGGCCAAGTAGATTTTGCTTCGGACACCCGGAACTTTTCGTTTAATGCCGATATTGAGCATGCTAATTTTGCCGCTTTAGGTTGGATGTCTAATGCTGTTGACGGTGTCTTTTCTGGCTCTGTTGATTTGGCTTTACAGGGCAATAATATTGACGAAATGATAGGGGATTTATACATCGATCAGGGGGCTCTTAAAACGCCAAACGAAACCTATACGTTTTCATCGTTGTCGGCACAATCTAGGCTTACGAATGGACTTCGAGTGGTAAATATAAATTCTGAAGACGTGGCAACAGGCATATTGATTGGAAACTTCAAACCTTCCGAGCTGGGAGTGCTCGCCAAAAATGCGTTGGGCAGTCAATTTAAAAGCTATAAACCCATTCCAATTTCTCCCAACCAACATGTCGATTTTAACTTCAATTTACGTGGAAAAATTGCATCTGCTCTTTTTGGCGGTGTTGTTTCATTGGATGATAATACGTTTATAAAAGGTAGTATTAAGCCAGATGATGCCCGTTTTAAACTTGAAATTCGTGCACCCAGCATTGGTATAAACAAAACCCAATTGACCGGTTTGTCTTTGAAAATTGACACCAAGCAGCCTATCTACCATTCAAATATTAGTATTGACGAAATTGCTACCCCTAAGGCCAATTTATTTGATGTCGAGTGGATTAACGCCCAAGTATCAGAAAAGTTATACGGTCGCATCGAATTTGCTTCTGCGAAGGAAACGGAAGCGCTCAATATCATCAATACGGCATTTACCGTTAATGATTCTGCCCAAGCCATTTTAGAAATCCAAGATGCTGAACTGTTTTTTAATAACAAGCGCTGGACCATTGATAATAATAATGACAATCCCATATTGGTTGCTACAAGCACCAGCGACTTTGCTTTTAGCAATCTAAATTTTATGACAGAAACTTCTGCCATTACTGCCGATGCCAGCCAAAAGGGGAGTGATGCTTTTACTATTGATGTAAAATTTTCCAATGTTTATATGAACGATCTGTTGTCTTTTCAAAAAAACCGTTGGGAGGGAATCGTTAATGGATTTCTCAATATCCGTCAATCACCAGCAGGTTTTGGGGGGAACTCTAACTTGCATTTGTCCGATTTGGCATTAAACGACGTGCCGCTTGGAGAAGCAGCGCTTAAGCTCCAATCAAACAAAGACAATCAGGATTACCAACTGGCATTGCAAATCGCTGATGACGGGAAAGATGTTCTTCTTGCTACGGGCACTATAGGAATAGAAAATGCTGTTCCCACTTGGGAGGTTGATGTGGCTTTTTCAGATTATAATCTGTCGCTAATCGCAGGGCTTACAAGCGATGTTTTTTCACCTTTTAGTGGAAAAGCTAACGGAAACGTACACGTATCCTCCAAAGCGGACAACATAATTCCAGAAGGTTCCTTTGTTGTTGATGACTTGAAATTGGGTGTTCCGTATTTGAACACGCTATACCACTTCTCCGATGCTGTTCCATTTCGATTTAGTGAGGATCTTATTAGTATCAATCCATCTGATTTTAGTTCAGGGAGCGAACAAACAGCTCAGCTATCAGGGGTTTTAACCCATCAATCTTTTTCGAACTGGGGATTAGATATGAACATAAATGCTACGCAGCTGGAGGTGCTCAATACCTCCTTTGCGGAAGAATCATTGTATTATGGCAATGCTTTTTTTAATGGTGATGCGCACCTTTACGGTGCATTTTCAAATATGCAAATAGATGTTGTAGGCGAAACCGCAACGGGCACTAATATCTTTATTCCGATTCAATACGACACCAAAATTGGCGATGTGTCATTCATCAATTTTGTAGATAAACAAACGGAAGAAGATCCTGAAACAGCGCAATTCAACACGGTAAAAGGCCTGCAATTAAACTTTGAATTGGATGTTACGCCAGAAGCAGAGGTTGAAATTGTGGTTGATCCAGAAACAAAAAGTTTTTTGCGCGGTCGTGGTGCAGGGAGTTTACTTCTTGAAATTGATACAGCGGGTTCGTTTGCCATGTGGGGTGACTTTATTGCCTTTGAAGGAATATACAACTTCAAGAACCTTGGGCTTATAGACAAAACGTTTCGCTTGGAACCTGGCGGTGTTATTTTTTGGGAGGGCGATCCGTATGGTGCGCAAATAAACATGCAAGCCGTTTATGAGGTTCCAGGTGGTGCAAACCCAGCAGTGCTTTTGGAGGGCGATAACATCAGCCAAAAGATACCAACGGATGTTTCCATCACGCTTTTTGGAAATCTACTCAATCCTGAAACACCAACTTTTGAAATTAACTTCCCCAACGCCTCGGGTATCGTTAAAAACGAATTGAATTACAGGCTAAATGACCAAGAAAGAAGGCAGTTACAGGCCATTTCGTTGCTCTCACAAGGAAGCTTTATTAATGAAGTTTCTTTAGCTGCCATTTCCAGTCAAACGTTAACAACCAATCTTTTTGAAAAAGCATCAGGCATTTTTGACAACATATTCACAAATGAAAATGACAAATTGAATTTGGGTATTGACTACCTTCAAGGGGATCGCAATGCTGCCGTTTCAATAAAAAATCGCGACAGGTTAGGGGTAAGTTTATCAACCAACATCAACGAGCGCATACTTATTGATGGCAAAGTGGGTGTTCCCGTTGGAAATGAAGAGGAGACCATGATCATAGGGAATGTAAAGCTTGAATTCTTGCTTAATAAGAAGGGAGACCTCCGTGCACGTGTCTTTAATAAGGAAAATGAGTTCCAATATTTTGGTGACGAATTGGGATATACACAAGGTATAGGAGTTGGTTATCAAGTTAGATTCGATTCCTTCAGAGAACTTGTCAATAAAATTTTTAACAAAAAGGAGAACATTAACCCATAAATTATTAGGTTAAAACGAGAGATTATTCGTTAATTTGCATTGCAATTTTATCATGAAAACCACAGATTCAGTTGACGCCACAATTACTAACATTGCCGTCCTCACTTCAGGAGGCGATGCACCTGGCATGAATGCCGCCATTAGGTCAGTAGTTCGTTCAGCAGCTTTTTACAAAATGAAGTGCTTTGGTGTTTTTCGAGGCTATCAAGGCATGATTGAAGGAAGTATTAAACCTTTGGGGCCAAGAAGTGTAAACAACATCATTAATAAAGGTGGTACCATTCTGAAGTCCGCGCGTTCTGATGAATTTAGAACCAAAGAAGGCCGAAAAAAAGCATTTGCTAACTTACAGAAAAGCAACATTGACGCAATTGTAGTTATTGGTGGTGATGGTAGTTTTACGGGTGGTTTAATTTTTCAGCAAGAATTTGGCATCCCCGTTATTGGTATCCCTGGAACCATTGACAATGATATTTATGGTACCTCCCATACTTTGGGCTATGACACTGCCATTAACACCGTAGTTGAAGCAGTAGATAAAATTAGAGACACAGCCATTTCACATAACCGTTTATTCTTTGTAGAAGTAATGGGGCGCGATGCTGGTCATATTGCATTGAATACAGGAATTGGCGCTGGCGCTGAAGAAATCCTAATTCCTGAAGCAAATATGGGTCTTGACCGTTTGTTACAGTCGCTAAAGCGTTCCAAAAAATCAGGTAAGCTCTCCAGTATTGTTATGGTTGCAGAGGGTGATAAAATTGGTAAAAACGTATTTGAATTAGCCGAGTATATAGAGGATAACCTTCCTGACTATGAGGTGCGTGTTTCTGTGCTTGGACATATGCAACGTGGTGGCGCACCCACTTGTTTTGACCGTGTACTGGCCAGCCGAATGGGCTTGCGTGCTGTTGAAGAACTTCGCAAAGGGACTTCTGGTTATATGATCGGAATCGGCGACGGAAAAATGATATTAACCCCTTTGGATAAAGCAATAAAGGGCGAATCGAAAATTGATAACGAACTTGTTCGTGTATCTGAAATAATGAGACTATAAATTAATAATTAAATCACTATGGCAAACCTAAAAATTGGAATTAATGGATTTGGGAGAATCGGTAGAATGGTCTTCCGTGCATCACTTAAAAGAGATGATATTGATATCGTTGCAATAAACGATCTTTTAGATGTGGAACACCTAGCATATCTGTTAAAATACGATTCTGTTCACGGAACAGTGGATGCTAGCGTTGAAATAGCTGATGGTCACCTTGTTGTTGACGGAAAAACGGTTCGTATTACTGCGGAACGTGATCCTAAAAACTTACAGTGGGATGCGATTGGCGCCGAAATTGTTGCCGAGTGTACGGGGATTTTTACCACCTTGGACATGGCGCAATCTCACATTGATGGCGGCGCAAAAAAGGTCGTTATTTCGGCTCCCTCAAAAGACGCTCCCATGTTTGTGATGGGCGTTAACCACGAAGATGTGAAAGCATCAGATAGTATCGTATCAAATGCTTCATGTACAACCAACTGTTTGGCACCTCTTGCCAAAGTCCTAAACGACACCTTTGGTATCGAAGAAGCGCTTATGACAACAGTACACGCCGTTACGGCCACGCAAATGACCGTTGATGGTCCCTCTAGAAAAGATTACAGAGGAGGTCGATCTTCTTTATTGAACATTATTCCCGCATCAACTGGAGCTGCGAAAGCAGTAACCAAGGTTATTCCTTCGTTGCAAGGAAAAATTACGGGTATGGCGTTCCGTGTGCCAACTGCAGATGTTTCTGTTGTTGATCTTACCGTTAAACTTGCTACTGAAACAAGCTATGACGGCGTAATGAAAGCGGTTAAAGCCGCTTCTGAAGGAGCTCTTAAAGGTATATTGGGTTACACAGAAGAATTGGTTGTGTCTCAAGACTTTATTGGTGATGCTAGAACATCTATAGTTGACGCAAATGCAGGAATTGAATTAAATGGTTCTTTCTTTAAAGTTGTTACTTGGTATGATAATGAAGCAGGATACTCAAACAAACTTCTTGACTTAGCAGCACACGTAAACCAATTATAATCGCATGAAACTTATTATTGATAGCGGCTCAACCAAAACGGATTGGATTGCTCTTGATGCACAAAACGATGTACTTTTCGAAACGCAAACACAAGGACTAAACCCGCAAGTGTTATCGGATGCTATTTTGGAAGAACGTATTATCAATAATTATGACTTATACCGCAAGCGTAAATCTGTAAACTACATTCATTTTTACGGTGCAGGCTGTGGCACTAAACCACCTAGAGTATTGCTAAATAAAGTGCTACAAGGTATTTTTCCGAGTGCAAAAATAGAGGTCAAAGAAGACACTTACGCGGCTGTATATGCGGCAACTGAGCCTGGAGAAAAAAGCATTGTTTGTATTCTTGGAACAGGCTCGAACTGTAGCTATTTTGATGGACAAGAGATTGAACAACGCGTTGATTCATTGGGATATATCTTGATGGATGATGGCAGCGGAAATTATTTTGGACGCCAGTTGTTGCGTGATTATTATTTCAATAAGATACCAGAAAAAATGGCTGCGGTTTTTGAAGAGTCTTTTGATTTGTCGTCAGAGTCTATCAAATCAAATCTCTACAAAAAATCAAATCCCAACACCTATTTGGCAACCTTTGCGCGTTTCTTGATTGAAAACAAAGAAAACCCGTACAGCCAAGCCCTAATAAAGAAAGGGTTTGATTTGTTTGCACGTCATCAGATACTACAATTTGATAATGCTAAAAACGTACCTATTCACTTTATAGGTTCCATAGCCTTTTACCTCAAAGAAGAGCTAGCAGAGGTCTTAAGTGGCTTGGGTCTGACAATTGGGAATGTGCACAAAAAACCTATTGAGGGCTTGGTGGAGTACCACTTAAAAACGTCCTAGGCTACGGCTATCAACGATATCTCAACGTTTACACTTTTTGGCAATACGGCAACCTGAACGGTTTCCCTTGCTGGTGCATTTTCATCGTCAAAATAAGTACCGTAAACTTCGTTTATGGCAGCAAAGTCATTCATGTCTGAAATAAAGATACTGCACTTAACAACATCTGAAAAATGCATGCTTGCGGCATCCAACACCGCCGCCAAATTTTCCATTACTTGCTTGGTTTCTGCCTCAATGCCTCCCGAAATCAATTGTTTTGTAGCTGGGTTTATAGCAATTTGACCACTAGCATATAACGTATTGTTTACCAATATGGCTTGGTTATAGGGTCCTATCGGCATGGGTGCCTTGTCTGTTTTGATGATCGTTTTCATATTCCTAAATTATAGTCTTTTATCTGGTTCACGTCGTTTTTCGTATTTCAAATCGCGTAGTATTCCCGATTTAACTCCAATAAAGAAAAACCACGATTCACGATTTCCAAATGGTGTCCAAGAAATATTCATATTCCAACTGTCAAGATCGCGGTCTATGCCGAGATTCGTAAACGTTACCCCTTTGTTTTTAAAGTCATAACCCGAAGATATATTGACTTTCCACTTGGGCGTAAGCGATACATTTGCCGATGCCATAAGGGAGTTATTACTGATTTGACGTTGCTCCCTATTGTTTGCGTATGTAAAACTGTGCCTCAAATTTATACTCCAAGGGATATTGGTTTTGTAGAGAGCGTTATTTTTATCTTCCTCAGGCTCCTCGTCTTCTTCGTCAGCAGCAGTGCCATAGTTCCGTTGTTCATCTAAACCTCTGTTGTTATTTAGGCCTGGAATGCTTCCGTTGTTGTCATTGCTACTGTCCTTTTTATTGCCTTTACTTTTAAAGTTATACCCCCAGTTGATGTTGGCGCTTGTCATGCGCAATAGTGGGCCTCCATTGGCTGCGCTAAAGGTGTTGTAACGATTCTTATTCTCATCCAATGCATAGGGGTCAAATGTAGCACCCATGTTAATATTGAGCTTATTATCCAGTAGGGGTATAACGGTACTCATACGTATGGGGCTCCAACGAAGAGAATCGGCTGTTATATTATAGTTAGTACTAAAATTAAGATTGTTCAGAATTTTAATCTTTTTCAATTCTGTTTTGGTTGAATCCCTGTCCTTTACTTTGGCTTCTACATTATTGCGGACAGTAATGCCTATTGAACTTGATTTGGTGTTGCCGGGTCTACCGTAAAGACCTCCTTCAAAACGGGTGTAGTCTCTAGTATTTCCATCTGCATCAATGATGTATTCGTCATAATATTGTTCGAAGCTTGGGCTGTTGCTATAGTTTACATTTGCGTTGACAACGTGGCGTATGCTTTGAATTTTCTTATCCTCTTTAAAATTAAACACCCCGTACAATGTGGTGTTGGCCCCCATGCTAAAATTATACTGCGCAAATCTATCAAAGCCCGAGATGGTGTCCTGTTCGGGTAGTGCATCTAGCACGAGATCGTAATCCTTTTTTTTGATGGTTTGATTGGTCCAAACCTCCTTATAACTACCACCCAAAGTAAAATTAAAATGTTTGGCTATTTTGAAATTTGTGTTGATGGGAACGTCGTGCTGCATCCCTGACTTAGCACCATAAAATAAGCCCTTTTCAGAAACGAGTTCATCTGTTGTGTTGATGCGGTTATCACCCCTCATGCTGTATTGGAAGTTGATGTTTTGAACAATCCCTTTCTTGATGCCGTTGCGCTTGGCAAACGGGTAAATACGTTCCATATTTGCTGTTAATGAAGGTAAGGTCATGTTCACGGTCTTCGATCGTGTGTTCTGGCTATGTGTGGCTGATACTGATAGGTTTACAGAAGGGTATTTGGGAAACGTCCTGGTATATGAAACCGAGGAGTTTAGCGTATTGTTTAAAAAATTAGTGGTGTTGATTTGATTCAGCGACTCCCTAAAGTAGTTGCTGGTTCCCAAATTTACCGATGCAGAAAATCTGCTGTTTGGGTTGGATTTACTGTCCTTGCTGTGAGACCACCTTAGGTTGAATATGGTAGACTTGCCGTAGTTTGGAAGTCCGCGCTCCCCATTGATTAAACTTTCATACCTAAAGCTAAAATTTCCTCTGTAGCGATAACGTTTGTTGTAATTGCTTTCTACTCGAAAACCATAGCTGCCATTGGTGTAATAGTCCCCGAGTGTTGCTACATCAAGGTTGTCGTTGACCACAAAATAATATCCACCATTTTGGAGGAAATATCCCCTGTTAAAATTTTCGCCTATGGTTGGGAACAAAAATCCTGTAGCACGATTTTGTGTCATGGGGAAATATGCAAAAGGCAAAAACAAAGGAGTAGGGACATCAGCAATATACAGGTTACTCAAACCTGATATCATTTTGCGTTTGGGAACAAACTTTGCAGTTCTAACACGAATGTAATATTCTGGATCATCTACATCTTTCGAGGTTGTTATCTTGGCATTCCTAAGGTAATAGACCGAATCGTTTTGCTTTTTGGTTGTAGTCGCTTTGACATTCATCCCTTGCTGCTCACTTCTAGAATTCCAGATGATGGCCTTTTTGGTGTCAAAGTTAAAACGTATTGAATCCGGAAACACTTCGTCGCCACCTTGCTTGAAAGCGGGAGGCTGCACCAAATTACCCAACGTATCTTTAATGCGTCCAGCAGAAACTTCATTAGTAGTGTAATCCAACACGATTATTCCCGATTTTAACTCAATATCTTGATAGTATAATTCAGCCCCATCATACATATACAACTTATTTTCCTTGAGGTTGACAATCATATACCCATCAGCATGTCTTTTTATTTTATCGAGCAATACGGGTTCCTTTACCGCTACACTATCTTGCACTGTGCTGTCTTTAACTGCTTCGTCAACAGCTGTTTCTTGCGCAATAGCAAGGGCGCCAAACAAAAACATAAGACAGCAAATATGCCATTTATGTGAGGTGCCAGAATAATGTATTACTTTTGACAAAGACATCAGATTGAATGCTCCAAAAATACACATATTTTATCCAGAATGCGTTTCATTAAAATTGCTTTATTTTTTGTTGTTAGTGTTTTTAGCTTTAACAGCAATTTGTATGCCCAAAATGATAAGCCTTTTACAGTAGTAATTGACGCAGGTCATGGCGGTAAAGACCCAGGAAATAGGGGTAACAACTATTACGAAAAAAAAATAGTGCTCAATATTGCACTAAAAACGGGTGCCATACTCGAAAAAGAAAAAGGCGTTAAGGTTGTTTACACGAGGAAATCAGATAAATACGTAACGCTAAACGGTAGGGCTAACGTCGCCAACAAGGCAAAGGCCGATTTGTTTGTTTCCATTCACTGTGATGCACATACTTCCAATGCTTATGGTGCAGGCACATTTGTACTGGGCCTACATCGAAACAAGGATAATTTTAGAATTGCCCAGAAAGAAAATGCTGTAATATTTTTGGAAGATAATTATGAGCAAGAATACGACGGTTTTGATCCCAATAATCCCGAGTCGGTCATTAGCTTGGTATTGATGCAAGAGGATTATCTCAACCAAAGTATCGAAGCGGCAAACTATATTCAACAGAGTTTTGTTAAAAATTTAAAGCGCAAAAACCGAACCGTAAAACAAGCTGGTTTTTTGGTACTTCGCAACACCTATATGCCTAGTGTGTTGGTCGAGACAGGTTTTCTGACCAACTCAAAGGAAGGTGCGTATCTAAATTCAAAGCGCGGACAAACCGAAATTAGCAAGGCCATAGCCAAAGCCATCATGCAGTATAAATCTTCTTTAGACGGCACCTTATTCACAGGTCTTGTTATGGATACGGTTCCTGTTGAAACCACCCGTACGCCAACAACAAGCAGCCGTGCAGCTGCTACTACCTTCCGAATTCAGATTGCTGCTAGCACCAAAAAGATGGCCCTAAAACCGTATAATTTTAAGGGATTATCAGATATATCTCGCGTCAAGTCAGGTAGTCTTTACAGGTATTACTACGGTTCATTTTCTTCGTACAAGTCGGCTAAAAAAGCGGTATCAAAGCTCACTAAAAAAGGCTATAAAGGCGCCTACATCAAAGCATTTAAGGGGAACAAAGAAGTGTCAATAACTCATGAAATGAAATCTAAATAAGCCTGTTGCGCTGCACAAATATTATGTATTTTTGAAAAAATACTTTGATTTTGAAATTTTCTAATGAAATAAAAACAGCCTTGCTCTTCATTTTTGGGATTAGCTTATTTTTTATAGGATTTAGCTATCTCAAATCCAACGATGTTTTTGTTTCCGACCGGTTGTTCTACGGGGTTTATGACAATACTGAGGGATTGCTAAACGGAACACCTGTTACGATAAACGGTTATGAAGTAGGCGCCGTTGAGAACAGCAAGTTGATGTATCCTGATGGGAAAATTTTGGTCACCTTTCGAGTAGAAAACGATTTCCCTTTTTCTAAAAGCAGTATTGCGCAAATTTATGAGTCTGGCTTGATAGGGGGGAAGGCCTTGGCCATAATTCCCGCTTTTGATGATGAAGCCAAGGCACAGTCAGGTGACACCCTACAGACCGCTGTAGCCCCTGGACTTACAGACTTGGTGAACGAGAAGTTATCACCGCTACAGGAAAAAATCGAGAGCATGATTGTTCATGCCGATTCGGTATTAATTTCATTCAAGAACGTCATGGACGCAGAACGTCAAGAGGCGCTGCGCCAATCCATCGACCAGTTTAGTGAAACCACTGCCGCACTAACCACCTTGACAAATGCACTTAGCAGTTCAATCAACGATTCCGATGGTGCGCTTAACAATACCTTTGATGCACTTGCCCGTGCTTCGGAAAACGCTGCTGCCATAACCGATTCCTTGCAACAAGCACCACTAGCTGCCACCTTGCGTATGCTTGAGCATTGTGCCACAAACCTGTCAGACATTACTAGCAAGGTAAGTGCAGGCGAAGGAACCTTGGGAAAACTCGTCCAAAGCGACTCCTTAGTAAATGCACTTAACGAAACCAACACACAAGTACAGCTGCTGTTGCAAGACATGCGCCTTAACCCAAAAAGATACGTCCACTTTTCGCTCTTTGGCAAAAAGAATAAGGTGTATGAAAAACCTGATAAATCAGAGTAAAACATGGGCGCTTACGTGTCAAATATTTTGTTTGGAGTACTTTTCTTTTCCCTAGTGGGCTTGTTTACACGCAACATTCGCCGCATTATTCGTAATATAAAATTAGGTACGGCTGCTAACAGAAATGACCAACCCAAAAAACGTTGGTTGCACATGGCACGCATTGCGCTTGGCCAATCCAAAATGGTGCGCAAGCCGCTGTCTGGTCTGCTGCATGTCATTGTCTATGTAGGATTTGTTGTAATCAATATCGAATTACTTGAAATTATCATGGATGGTTTTTTGGGTACGCACCGGGTTTTTGCGCCATTTTTAGGGGGTTTCTATAACGTTCTAATCGCTACGTTTGAAGTGTTTGCTGCTCTGGTATTGGTAAGTGTTATCTTGTTTTGGACCCGTCGCAATGTGATGCGCATTAAGCGTTTTTGGCGTGCCGAGATGAAAGGCTGGCCCAAATGGGATGCGGATATCATCCTCTATGCCGAAGTGGTGCTTATGGGCTTGTTCCTCACCATGAATGCATCTGATTATTGGTTGCAGATCAATGCGCAAGACCCGCATTACCTCACGGCGGGTAGTTTCCCCGTGAGCCAATGGATACTTCCCCTTTTTGACGGATTAACTGTGGCTCAGGTTGTTGCGGTTGAACGCACGGCTTGGTGGCTGCATATCACAGGTATTTTACTTTTCTTAAACTATTTATACTACTCAAAACACCTGCACATCATCTTGGCATTTCCCAATACTTGGTTTGCCAAACTCGCTCCACAAGGGCAGTTTACGAATATGCAGGCGGTTACTGATGAGGTTAAATTGATGTTAGACCCCAATGCCGATCCCTATGCCGCACCTGCTTCCGATGTTGCTCCCAGCACGTTTGGCGCTGCAGATGTAGCCGATTTAAATTGGGTGCAATTGATGAACGCCTATTCGTGTACTGAATGTGGACGATGTACGGCTGAATGTCCGGCCAGCCAAACGGGGAAAAAGCTTTCGCCCAGAAAAATAATGATGGATACGCGTGACCGACTTACTGAAGTAGGCGCCGCATTGAACAAGGGCGAACAGCCCAATGCTAATACCTTGTTGGATAATTATATTTCTAGAGACGAACTGTGGGCCTGTACATCTTGTAATGCTTGTGTAGAAGCCTGCCCAATCGCCATTGATCCACTTTCCATTATCACCGACATGCGGCGCTATCTTGTTATGGAACAATCGGCAGCACCAACAGAATTAAACAATATGATGTCCAACGTAGAAAATAACGGTGCTCCGTGGCCATTTAATCAACAAGACCGTATCGCATGGCGTGAAGAAATAAATATATGAACATGAACAAAGAAGAAGTAGAGCAATTGTTGCAAGAAAAACTAGAAGACGGGGAACATATTAGTCCGGTACTCCCTGAAGGGGTAAAAAACTACCTGATTGATATTGATGGTACCATCTGTGATGACATTCCCAATGAGGAGCCAGAGCGTATGGCTACTGCTGAACTTTATCCTGATGCATTGGAAACGCTGAATAAGTGGTATGACGAAGGTCACATGATTTGTTTTTTCACCTCAAGAACTGAAAACCACCGCAAAGTAACCGAAGACTGGTTAAACAAGCACGGATTTAAATATCACTCCTTGCTTATGGGCAAGCCACGTGGTGGAAACTATCACTGGGTAGACAACCACTTGGTTAAGGCAACACGTTATAACGGTAAATTCACCGATTTAGTAGAAAAAGAAGTGACCATTGAGGTTTTTGATGATGGACAACACGACTAACATACCAACCATGGCCGAATTAGCAGCCCAAGGCAAACAGCCTGAAGTGCTTTTTTGGGTGGGTTGTGCTGGAAGTTTCGACGACCGTGCAAAGAAAATAACCAAGGCTTTTGTCAAGTTACTGCTAAAAGCCGAAATTTCTTTTGCCGTACTTGGACCAGAAGAAAGTTGTACGGGCGATCCTGCCAAGCGTGCCGGCAACGAGTTTTTGTTTCAAATGCAAGCCATGACCAATATTGAGGTGCTCAATGGCTATGAAGTAAAAAAAATAGTTACGACTTGTCCGCACTGCTTTAACACCTTGAAGAATGAGTATCCAGGTTTGGGCGGGCACTACGAAGTGGTGCACCACACCCAATTCCTTAAACAATTGCTGGACGAAGGCAAGCTTAGGGTTGAAGGCGGCCAATTCAAAGGCAAGCGAATTACCTTTCACGACCCCTGTTATCTAGGACGTGCCAATAACGAATACGAAGCGCCTAGAGCTGTTTTGACCAAGTTAGAAGGCGAGTTGATTGAAATGAAAAGTTGCAAGGCCAAAGGGCTTTGCTGTGGTGCTGGTGGCGCGCAGATGTTCAAAGATGCGGAAGCGGGTAACAAAGAAATCAATATTGAACGCACAGAGCAGGCCTTGGAGACCAAACCAGACATCATTGCTGCAGGTTGCCCTTTTTGTAATACCATGATGACCGATGGGGTTAAGAACAAAGAAAAGGAAGGTTCCATTGCGGTAATGGACATCGCTGAACTTATCCAACAAGCCGAAGACTTATAATATGCTAGTACCCTTTGAGGCATTATCCGATGAAGCGCGTGTATGGATTTATCCAGCCAGTCGTCCTTTTACTGCTGAAGAGTGTGACAAAATTACTACAACAATACATGCCTTTCTAACCCAATGGACGGCACATGGCGCATCCCTAAACGCTGGGGTTAGCATACCCTATAATCGTTTTATTGTTATTGCACTCGACGAAAGCCAACAAGAAGCTACGGGTTGTTCAATAGATGCGTCGGTAAAAATCATACAAGAAATTGAAGCGACTTACGGAGTTACTCTTTTGGACAAGATGAATGTCAGCTTTAAGCAAGGAGCGTATATTACCTACAAGCCATTAATGGATTTTAAGAAAATGGTCAAAAGTAAAGCGGTTACGGAAAACACCATCGTCTTCAATAATTTGGTGGTAAACAAAGAAGAATTTTTGACGCAATGGGAAGTCCCTGCCCACCAAAGTTGGCATGCACGCTACTTTTAACTTACCTTTAAGGTATGTTTCGCCTCATATGCACGATTTTTTTTGCGGCAACACTAGTGCACGCACAATCCCAACAAGCATGGGTAGATAGCCTTTATTCCCAAATGACCCTCGATCAAAAAATCGGGCAGCTTTTTATGGTCATGGCTTATCCCGATGGGAATGCTTCCAAAAGAATCGCTACCGGCAAACAGATTCAAACACAACACATTGGCGGGGTCTTATTTTCTAAAGGCACTAGCAAACAACAATTGCGCGACACGCGTACCTATCAAAATCAAGCTTCGGTTCCCTTACTTATTGGCGCCGATGCAGAGTGGGGCATGGCCATGCGCCTAACAGATTTACCCGCTTATCCATACGCCATGACGCTAGGTGCATTGCCACACAGCGATTTGATTTATGCCTTGGGCAAAAGATTGGGTGCACGCAAGCGTAGCATGGGGGTGCATATTACTTTCGCCCCCGTTGTAGATGTCAATAGCGAATCCAAAAATCCCATTATTGGCGTGCGATCTTTTGGCGATGACCCCAGTAAAGTGGCGGAACAGGGTGCTGCGTTTATGGAAGGGGTACAGGCAGCAGGTATTTGGGCGGTTGCCAAACACTTTCCCGGTCATGGGGCAGCAGTTCAAGATTCACATACCGCACTTCCGCTCATCAATCGCAGTAGCAAAGCATTAGACAGCATAGACGTATTGCCATTCCAGCATCTGATTGACAACAAGCTCAAGGGTATTATGGTGGGACATTTGGCCGTTCCTGCATTGACAGCAAATGACAGCATTCCCGTTTCTACTTCTTCTTTAGTGGTAAGCGATTTGTTGCAAGATAAAATGGGTTTTAAGGGACTTATTTTCACAGATGCCCTCAATATGAAGGGTATATCCGATAGCGTTGACCAACCTGCACTACAGGCCTTTATGGCAGGAGCAGATGTATTACTCATTCCCGAAAACCTATCAAGCTCCATTGCCAATATAAAATCCCATTACTTGTCTGGTGCTATTACGCCAACACGATTGGAAAAATCGGTCAAGAAAATTCTTGCAGCCAAACACCAACTTGCCTTAAGGCAAGCAAAAAAAGGCTTTTATGAAATCTTACCCTTTGCATCTGTTGACCGCTACTTAGTCCAACAAATAGCCAAGCAAAGCCTTGTCTTGGCACACCACAGTAAGGCTTTCCCCATAGAGTCAAAAACAAAGGTGGCATTTGTTGCCCTTGGCAAGCAGAACGACAATAGCTTTTTAAACGCTTTGCGCCAATACGCTGCGGTACGTCAACTTTCTCCCCATGCAGCCGATGACATAAGTTCAAGCGAAACTTTGGTTGTAGGCATTTATGCAGATACGGCTACACCTTGGGCAAAACAGTACCTGTCAACAGATGAACTTGGGCTGTTAACTAAATTGCTAAAACACCAAAATGTGCATGTAGTGGTATTTGCAAAACCCTACGTTATACGACGGTTATCAGATTTGAGCAGCTGTTCAAGTGTGTTATTGGCACACCAACAAGAGCGGGCATTTGTCAAGGCTGCAGCCCAAATATTATTTGGAAAAATTGATGCAGTGGGTGAATTACCCGTTGCCCTAGAAGCTTTTGACTGATATTTTGTGCTTCAAAGTATTACCAATACTTTTGTGTAATGCTTGTTAAAGAAACCCTGTCCCGTAAATCATTTCTAATATGAAAATAGCGATTGTTTGTTACCCAACCTATGGTGGTAGTGGGGTAGTGGCTACCGAATTGGGCATCTCTTTGGCCGACAGAGGCCATGAGGTACATTTTGTAAGCTATAAACAGCCCGTGCGTTTACAGTCTCTTGCAGGGAATATCCACTTTCATGAGGTTCATGTACCACGCTATCCGCTGTTTCATTTTCAACCCTATGAATTGGCACTCTCTAGTATGCTCGTAGAAATGGTGAAGTTGCATGAGATAGAATTATTACATGTGCACTATGCCATTCCACACGCCTATGCAGCCTATATGGCCAAGCAAATGCTTAAAGAAAACGGTATTGACATTCCATTGGTAACCACCCTTCACGGGTCGGATATTACCTTGGTAGGGAGCCATCCGTTCTACAAGCCTGCTGTTACCTTTAGCATCAATAATTCAGATGTGGTAACGGCTGTTTCCAAAGATTTGCGCAGCGATACCTTTAACTTGTTTGATGTGCACAAAGAAATTCATGTAGTGCCTAATTTTATCAACATCTCGCGTTATGACAATATTCGCGTGAATTGCGAGCGCGGAACCGTTGCGACTGCAGATGAGGTCATACTTACGCATGTAAGTAATTTTAGACCTGTAAAACGTGTGTTAGACGTCATTGAAACGTTTGCAAAGGTACGGGAACATATGCCTGCCAAACTATTGATGGTGGGCGATGGTCCAGACCGCTTGGCTGCTGAAAACCGCTGCCGTGAGTTGGATGTTTGGGAGGATGTTATTTTTTATGGAAAGACAAACGAGGTAAGTAAGATTTTATGTTTCTCTGACCTGTTGTTATTGCCCTCGCAAATCGAAAGTTTTGGATTGGCTGCTTTGGAGGCCATGGCCGCTGCCACGCCTGTTATTTCCACCAACACCGGTGGACTGCCGGAAGTAAATATTCACGGAGAAACAGGTTATCTAACTGCTGTTGGCGATGTGGATGCCATGGCAAAACACGCTGTAGCACTCTTGTCTGATAAGGAAAAACTAACCTTGTTTAAGCACCAAGCTTATGCGTATGCATGTCGTTTTGACGTCCACCAAATTGTTCCAGCATACGAAGAAATGTACCAAAAAGCGTTAGCGTAAATTACATGCGAAACACGCCAAAGGCATCACTGCCTTCAATGTTGTGGTTGTAGACGGTAGCCAAACACAGGCTTAGGTGCTTGCGTGTATCTCGTGGATCAATTACGCCGTCGTCCCAAAGTTCTGAAGTAGCATGCCATACACTTGCCTTTTGCTTGGCATCTTGATACATGGCATCTTTGGCATGCTTCAATGCTTTTTCATCCACTTTTTTGTTAAGCGATGCTGCAGACTGACGTCTCACAATTTCCATTACACCTGCTAATTGTTCTGCTCCCATTACACCAGATTGCACGTTGGGGTAGGAAAACAAAAAACGGGGTTGAAACGAGCGACCGCACATGGCGTAGTTTCCAGCGCCATAGGAATTGCCAATCAGCAAGCTGATGTGTGGTACGGTGCTGCCAGAAACGGCATGTATCAGTTGCGCACCACTGTTAATCATGCCTTTTTGCTCATATTGTTTGCCCACCATAAAACCGGTGGTATTGTGAACAAACAATAGCGGGGTGTTGGATTTGTTTGCCAGCTGTATAAACTGCGTGGCTTTTTGTGCCGACTCGGCAAAAATAACACCGTTGTTGGCAATGATGCCTACGGGGTAGCCATTGATGTTGGCCCAACAGCACACCATGGTAATGCCGTAGTTGGTTTTAAACTCGGTAAACTCAGAATTATCCACAATGCGGATCAATACTTCTCTGATGTCTATGGCTTTTTTGAGGTTGGCAGGTACGATACCCAACAGTTCATCTGCACTGTATCGCGGTGGCACAACGGGCTTGTGTGGTGCTGCGTAGGGTTTTGCGGGTTTCAAGGTTTTGACCACGTCTCTTGCAATGCTGATGGCATCTTGCTCATCCTCGGCTAAAAAATCTGCAACTCCCGAAATACGGCTATGCATATTGGCACCACCAAGTTCTTCATCCTTGGCAATCTCGTTGGTAGCCATTTTCACTAGGGGAGGTCCTGCTAAAAATACTTTTGCAGCATCTTTTTGCATGATGGTATAGTCCGACATACCGGGGACATAGGCACCGCCAGCTGTGGCATTACCAAAAACAACCGATATGGTTGGAATTCCCAATTTGGAACGTCTGGACATTTCTCTAAACGAAGCACCGTAGTTGTTGAAGACACGGTCTTGATCGGGCAGGTTGGCACCACCACTTTCTACCAAATTGATCGTGGGTAATTTGTTTTCTAATGCGATTTCACCCAAGCGCAACACCTTTAGACTGGTTGCATGGTCTACGGCACCGCCTTTGCGAGTACCCAAGTTTGCATTGATTAAACACAGGCGTTTGTTTACATAGCCAATTCCAGCAACGGTCGTACCGCCCGGACCAAAACCTCCTTCGTGTGTAAGACCTGCCAACGGCATCAACTCCAAAAACGGACTGTCTTTGTCTAACAGTAAGGCAATGCGCTCACGCGCCAAAAACTTTCCTCGCTTCCGCGCACGTGCAATGGAAGCTTCCGTGCCTTGTGTTTGGCTGTTTTTTAGCTGTTGGTGCAATTCCCCTACAAGCTTTTCCATCTCGGCGTAGTTTTGCTTGTAACTCGCTTTGCTTGTTTTTATGGCAGATTTAAATGGTCTCATGTAGTATAAATCCCTGTAAAAGTACAAACTTGCTTTAAAATCAACTGCTATTAGATATTGTTTTACATTTATAGTGATGAAAAAAGCATTTTATTTTTTAATTATTGCTCTGTTCTTAGCTTGTGTTAAGGCAAAACACTACGACAAACCTGCTCCCCTGTATGTGCTGGATGGCGTTGTGGTAAGCACCATAGACACCATATCTCCTGCTTCGATAGCAAGTATTAGTGTAATCAAAGATGAAAAAGCAATTGCCAAATACGGGCAAAAAGGAAAACACGGTGTTATTGAAATCACTACAAAAGATGAATGAACAACAAACCATAGCCGAACTCGTAGAAACACTTCAAACACGTCTTGAAAAGAGACAGTTTAAAGATGCGGTACATAAGATTAAATTGATGACGACCCTTGAAACTGTACAGCGTATGTTAAACGGTCAGTAGCATAAAATCAATATATTTGGATCATGGAAAACCTAATCCAATACTTTGAAAATATTCCCTCGCTGCACCGCAGCATCATATTGGTTGGAGGTATAACCCTTTTTTGGTTGATTGAAGGGCTCGTGCCCACGAGAAAATTAGCCTACAAAAAATGGCGTCATGCGTTGCCTAATTTCTTTTTTACGGCAACTTCGGTTTTGGTGAATTTCTTTTTGGCTTTTTTACTGTTGAATACCGCCGATTGGACGCAGGCTAACGGATTTGGTTTGTTGCATATTTTCGCATTGCCCCTCTGGCTCTATGTGGTTTTGGGAGTGCTGCTCTTGGATTTTATTGGGGCCTATTTGGCACATTTGGTCGAGCACAAAATAAAGCCGCTGTGGATGGTGCATTTGGTGCATCATTCCGATCATCATGTAGATACCACGACGGCAAACCGCCACCACCCCCTTGAAAGTTTGGTTCGTTTTTCATTTACACTAGTGGCTGTTTTTATATTGGGTACCCCCATTGGTGTGGTTATGTTGTATCAATCATTATCGGTGGTTTTAAGCCAGTTCAATCACGCCAATATCAATTTGCCTACCCGACTAGACCAATGGCTCAGCTATGTGCTGGTCACGCCGCATATGCACAAGGTGCACCACCATCATGTGTTGCCCTATACGGATAGCAACTTCGGTAATATTTTTGCGATTTGGGATCGCTTGTTCGGCACCTACAAGAATTTAGATGCAGCACGTATCATTTACGGCGTAGATGTTTTTCCTAATGAGGATGAAAACAGCAGGGTTGGAAGTTTGCTATCCCAACCTTTTCAACCGTATCGAAAACCCACCACACAAGCCCAATAGTATTTTCTACCTTGGTATTAACCCTAACCTCATGAAAAAAATACCCCTAGTGCTTTGTTTTGCCTTATTGATGCTGTCTTTTACATGTACAAATGACGACGTTAACGTAATCAATACAGACTGCCTTACCGATCCAACTCCCGATACCGTTTGCACGATGGATTATACGCCTGTTTGCGGGTGTGACGAAGTGACCTACAGCAACGCTTGTGTTGCTGTTGCGGCAGGGGTACTGACCTGGACAGATGGGGCTTGCAAATAATCCCCAAATGGGTATTTGTGTTAGCTGATTGTTAAGCTTGCCTTGTTCCGATACATTGCGTTTATTTTTTTGTAAATTGAAACCAATTAAACAAAGCAAAATGAAACACATACTATTAATTTTTACAGCAGCCCTTTTTCTAGGTTCTTGCACACAAAATCCAAACCCAACTTTTGATGCAAATGTCGAACTGGCCAAAACATGGTTTAGTACGTTTGAAGCAGAGGATATGGAAGCATTATCTGCGATGTACGCTGATGAAGTTGAACATCAAGGTGCATTCTACGGCACGGAGCTGATGACCACCAAAGACGAAGTGCTCGCTTACATCGGCGGATGGCACGCAGCCATGGACGATATTAGCTATACACCAGAAAACTTTTTACCTGGTGTTGATCCAGAAACCAACCTTCCCAACGGAAGTGTACGTACCTACGGTACTTGGCGCGCAACAAGTGTTGCCTCAGGCAAAAGCTTTGCTGCGAAGTTCTATCACTATATGACTTTTGATGAAAACGGACTTATCATCAACGGTGGTGATTATGGCGATGCCATGGGTATTATGATGGCGGTTGCTCCAGACGCGGAGTAATCCAAGTTACCTTACTAAAAACACCTCCCGTTTTATATGTACAACGCGAGGTGTTTTTTATGTGTACTACACGGTTCAACACCAACTTATTAAAAATTAATTAACTTGTAACGCAATTCTTCATTGCTATGAAATTTCTAAACACCTATTATCCTATTATTTTGGCTTTTTTAAGCTTTGTCTATTCCGTATACCTTTGGTTTACAGGAAACGAGCTAGAGGGCATCTATGTAGGACTTTGGCCCATTACCATTTTGGGATTTGCCATTGCCATCAGACAAAGACGCAAAGATGACAAATAGCATCATGTTTTTTGTCGGATTGGGTATTGTTTTGGTCTACACGTTCTTTTTAATTGGAATCATTTCCAAGCAAAACAAGGCTGTCAAAAAGCAAACCCCACTCGAGGTAGATGTTCTTGACATGGACGGCATGGGCAACCAGGGAAGAGTGCCTACAAAAGCAGCAAAAAACAGGGCGTAGGTCTGTCCGTGCCGTTTTTTCAGTTTAACTAAACACAAAAAATATAACGCTAACAGTATGTGCGTGGTAGCACTAGAACCCCAACAATACCGAAAAGCGTTTAAGCGGGTTTCGAAGGAAGCTGCGTTGGCTGAAGGCCGTGCGGCAATGTGCAAAAAAAGCATCATAGGCACGCATGATGGCATGTACGTGGTCAAACTTTAGTTGTACCATATAAAACAGCGTTAGCGTGGTATCAAAAGCGGCACGCACTGCATAGACCCACAGCAAGGACGCTAACGGCAATGTTTTGGTATATGTAAGCAAGGAGTTGCGTATGTTGTAGTAGAGCTTTCTTGGGTTGTCTTGCGCCAGACTAGAAGCACCCTTATGATACACTTCGCTGTTGCCAATAGCCCAAACCTGATGACCCTTAGCTTGTGCACGAAGGCATAAATCTATTTCTTCAAAGTGCATAAAAAAGGAAGCATCAAAACCGCCCAAGGCATCAAAGACCGATTTGCGCACCACCAAGCAAGCGCCGCTTGCCCAGGTCACTTGCGCATTGGTGTCGTATTGTCCGCTGTCTTTTTCGCATTTCCTGCCCACACGACCTCGGCAGTAGGGGAGCCCCATGATGTCTAAATAACCGCCTGCGGCACCGGCATACTCAAAATGGTCTGGCTTTGCCAAATCCTTGATTTTGGGTTGTACCATGGCCACTTCAGGATGGGTTTCCAAAAAAGCACTAATGGGCAATAGCCAATCAGAAGTTGTCTTAATGTCTGAATTCAACAAACAAACCACATCGGCATCTATTTGTTGCAATCCCTTGTTGTAGCCACCGGCATAGCCTGTGTTTTCAGCCAGCGCTATGGGTGTGACAGTAGGAAAAGCTTCCGCAAGCACTGCCAACGAATCATCGGTTGAGGCGTTGTCAATTACATAGACCTTGGCGTTTTCACTGTGCTCCAATACGGAAGGCAAAAATTGCTGTAGCAATGCTGCTCCGTTGTAATTCAATATGGCAATGGCTGTTGTCATAAAGCAAGTCCTTTTAGGGGAAAGTCGGGCATAAAGTGATAAGCCTGTTTGTCATAGTCAATCTGGCAATAAATATGTTGCAGTCCGTTGGTGACCATTAGGTAGTTGGCGTTTAGTGCCAATTGGTAGCGGGCAATTTGGTCAAAGGTTGCTTGGGTGATGGGTATCTCGGGTGCTTTACATTCCACCAAGAGCGCAATGGAAGCATTGGTGCCTGCCACAACCACATCAAAGCGTTTTTGTTGGCCCATGACCTCAAATTGTTTTTCAATGCTCAAGCGGGTCTTGCTGATGCCGTTGTCCATCAAATCTTGAATGACGTGCTGGCGTACCCATTCCTCTGGCGTAAGCAACACAAACTTTTTTCGGATCGGATCCAATATAAAGCGTTTGTTTTCGCTACTTTTGGTAGTGAAGCTATAAGTCGGGAATGCCAAGGCTTGCATGACCACAAAAGTGCTAAATTATTTTTCAATTGGATGCATACGCAAGCACGAAGCGTGCTATTTTAGATCGAAATTTTACACCTATCTACTTTTTGATGGGTGACGAGCCCTTTTTTATTGATCAATTGAGTCAGTTGCTTATCGATACCGTATTGCCCGAAGAACAGCGCGATTTTAACCAAACCATACTATACGGAAAAGACACCAGCATCGAAGAAATTGTATCGGTTTGCAAGCGTTTTCCCATGATGGCCGACCACCAATTGGTTGTGGTACGTGAGGCGCATGAACTCAGTCGTAGTATTGAAAAACTGGAGGTCTATGCTGCACAGCCGCAAACCACCACGGTTTTGGTGATTTGTTATAAAAACAAAAAATTAGACAAGCGCAAAAAGCTCCATAAGGCCATTGCCAAGAACGGAACCGTTGTAGAAACCAAAAAACTCTATGACGACAAACTTCCCGATTGGATAACGCAGCGCGTGCGCGATCAACAGCGTAAGATTGACTTTAAGGCCGCTGCGGTTTTAGCAGAGAGTGTGGGTGCTGATTTGGGTGCGCTCTACAACCAGATCAACAAACTTTGCTTGGTTGTTCCAGCAGGGGAGTCCATCAGTGCAGACCATGTGGAGCAGCATGTGGGTATCAGCAAAGAATACAACAACTTTGAATTGCGTAAAGCACTTGGGAATGGTCATACGGCCAAAGCTTATACCATTGCACATTATTTTGGGCGTCATCCACGGCAACATCCGTTATTGGGCACCATCAGGAGTTTGCACAACTATTTTATGCAATTGCTCACCTACCACGGCTTGCCTTCCAAAAACCCTGATGCGGTTGCTAAAGCATTGGGCATTCATCCGTTTTTTGTACGTGAAATTGAGCAGGCTGCCAGGCTTTATCCCTTAAAATCAATAGTACCCATTTTGGGAAGTATCAAAAAAGCTGATTTGGCCGTTAAGGGCGTTGATGCGGTTCCTACTTCGGAGGGAGAAGTGCTGCAAGAGTTGTTAAGTCATATTGCTTAGTTCTCGATACAATTTTCTATCGAAAATCACCTGCCTGCGATAGGCTCGAACAGATGGGCTATTACCAACAGCTGTTAACTATTAACTACTCCCTGTTGCCCAATAACAAACAACGCTTCTAAATCGGAGGAAACTGATTTGGTTTTGCCTCGTGCATGATGGCATAGGCGGCTTCTACGATATCTTCTTTTGATGGTTTTGAGAAGTAATCTCCGTCGGTACCATAAGCCGGGCGGTGCTCTTTGGCAGTAAGTAGGCTCGGTTGGCTGTCCAAATGCGGATAAATATCTTGCTTTTCCAATAACTGACTTAGGATATAAGCCGTTCCACCACCTGGAACATCTTCATCTACAATCAGCAGTCGGCTTGTTTTTTCTACACTTGCGCCAATGATATTGGTGGAATCAAACGGGATTAGGGATTGCACATCTATCACATCTGCAGTAATGCCCATTAGTACCAAGGCCTCGGCAGCTTCTTCAACAAGCCTAAGGGTAGACCCATAGGAAACCAGCGTTATATCGTTACCCGTGCGAAGCTGTTCTGCAATGCCAAGGGGAACAGTAAAATCGCCCAGGTTTTCAGGTTGTTTTTCTTTTAGGCGGTAGCCGTTTAGCGGTTCAATCACTAGTGCTGGATCTTGTCCTTGTAGCAGAGTGTTATACATACCACTTGCTTGTGTAAGGTTTCGGGGTACCAAAACAAACATACCACGGAGTAAACTAACCAACCCGCCCATGGGGGAGCCCGAATGCCAGATACCTTCTAAGCGGTGTCCTCTAGTACGGATAATCAGCGGTGCACGTTGTTTGCCACGTGTGCGGTAGTGGAGCGTTGCTAAGTCATCGCTCATAAGTTGCAGTGCATAGAGCACATAGTCTAAATATTGTATTTCAGCAATGGGTCGTAGTCCACGGAATGCCATGCCAATGCCCTCGCCAATGATGGTAGCCTCACGAATGCCACGATCTGCAACACGTTCTTCTCCATATATTGCTTGAAGCCCTTCTAAGCCTTGATTAACATCGCCAATTTTTCCACTGTCTTCACCAAAAACCAAGAGTTTGGGGTGTTGTTCTAAGAGGGCTTTAAAATTGTCTCGCAACACCACACGACCATCAACAAGGCTTGCGTCTGCGCTGTACTTGGCAGGAATGCTTGGGACATTCAAAGCGGAGTTGTCGTATTCATTGTAAAGCTTATCACTGTACAGGGTTTGTGTGTTTTGCTGTTTTTCTTGCCACCATGCTTGCAATGCCTTTCGGCTGGGTGTAGGATTGCTACGTGTTTGCCACAGGAGCTCACGAACAGCTGCATATATGAGTTTGCGGTAAGGCAGATTTTTTTTAGAGAGTACAACAGCTAATGATGCTAGTGTATCAGATTCTGGTGCGTTTGCAATAAGTGCTTCTGCCAACTGTTGGGCTTCTTGCCGTTCTTCATCAATAGGGGCTAAATAGGCCTTCCAAGCAGCTGTTTTGGCTTCTTTGGCGGCTGTTGTGGCCTTTTCTTCGATGGCAGCAAGTTCATCCTCGGGTGCAATTTTCTTTTCTAATATCCAGTTTTTGAATGTTAGGTTACAGTCGTGTTCTTTTTCCCATTGCAAGCGCGTTTCCGATTTGTAGCGCTCGTGCGAACCAGACGTAGAGTGTCCGAGGGGTTGGGTGAGTTCTTGTACGTGTATCAACACGGGAACGTGCGCACTTCGTGCCAATTCACTCGCACGGGTATAGGCTTCAATTAGGGCAGGGTAGTTCCACCCTTCAACCTCAATAATTTCAATACCAGCCTTGTCGTTTGTGCGTTGCATGCCGCGCATGGCTTCTGAAATACTCTCCTTAACGGTTTGAAATGCGTTGTCAACCGAAATGCCATAGCCGTCGTCCCAGACACTAATGACCATGGGTACTTGCAATACACCGGCTGCATTAAGGGTTTCAAAAAACAAACCTTCGCTTGTACTGGCATTTCCAATTGTACCCCAAGCGATTTCATTCCCTTTGTCAGAAAGCTTTTCGTCTTTCATGGATGCTACTTTCCGAAACAGCTTTGAAGCATGTGCTAAGCCCAACAGTCGTGGCATTTGTGCTGCTGTGCACGAAACATCTGAAAAAGCGTTTTTTCTCTCCACCAACGGCAGCAGAATGCCTTCGGTGTCGAGGGTATCGGTATTAAAGTGCCCCACCATTTGTCTTCCAGAGGACATGGGTTCTGCTATATGGTCAGCGTGCCCATAAACACTTGCAAATATGTGTTTGGGTTTTAATCCCCCGATAGACATCATAAAGGTTTGATCGCGGTAATATCCCGATCTGTGGTCTCCGTTTTTAAAGACCTTTGCCATGGCTATCTGTGCGAGTTCTTTACCGTCGCCAAAAATCCCAAACTTCCCTTTACCAGAAAGCACTTCTTTTCTGCCCAAGATGCTTACCTGTCGGCTGAGTGCCGCAATGTAGTAGTCGTTGAGTACGTCCGACTTAAAATCGCTGAAGGTACCTTTGGATGAAGCGAGATTGACTGTTTTCATAAAGTTTGGCAAATTTACGAAAAATAGGAGTAGGGTTAATCTGCTAAAACCAACTTCTTGAAAATAGCTTGGCTAGTGAGGCAGGGCGTAAGGACAGCTGAAAACGTATGTTTTTGGGATAGGCGTTGTTTGTGAACACAGTACCGTTTGAATTGTAGATGGGAAAATGCACTTCGAAAAAGTCTGGAACCAGATTAAACGTGATGCCCGTGCCCCAATGTGTTTCAGCATTCTGATGCATGCTTTTAACCCAGCCGATTTCTGCATAGCCTTCAACCCATCGCCAAATGGTCGTTGCCGACTGTGCCGTCATCAGCCACTGGTTGGCGCTTGTGAGGTTGCCTGTAGTGCGCAATGCCCCTTCCGCTTTGATGTATTGCTGACTGAAAAAACCCTCGGCTTCCGAACGCCCATAGAGGTCATGTTGAAATAAATAATCATTGACTCGCGATACATTAAAATCGTAATAGTTGTCGTTTGCGTTGTTGGACAAGAAAGTTCCGGCAAATACCCGCATGGTCCACCTTCGGTTGGGTGCGTAATAGGTAATGTATTCAGCATTAAGACTCAACTTTTTAAAATTACTGGCCACTTGTGCTTCGGCTTTATAGGAGAAGTTGTCCAAAGCCGTGCCTTTTCGGGATTGAAAACTAGCCAAACTTACGCCATAACCCCGTCGTTCGTCCGACTCGGGTAAATCATCTAAGCGTACCGATACGTGTCGTATTTGTAAGGATGAACGTTGTTTGTTTTGAATTCCCTTTGGGCGGTAATAGAAAATTAGCGAAGGAGTAAAGACCGTATAACGCAATTGAGGTGCATAGTGAAATGATGAGCCGAACAGGTTAATTCGGGTCAAATAATGGCTGCTGTTTTCCTTATAAAAATCTGCTATCAAAAAGCCAAGTCCGCTTATTTGTTTTCGTTTGACGCCATACTGTGGGCTAAATTTAAAGCGAAACGTATTGGCTAATATGCTACTGTTTGCTATGGAAATACCGCCTAACAATCCGTCGTAATAATTATAGGCAAACTCAGGTCTGTAGAGCAATAGTGCGGTGCCGCTCTCTGCGATATCTTGCAAGAATCGCAATTTTAAATTGTTGCGAAACAGGCCATTGCCAAGCTGGTAGGTGTTGTTGTTCAATTGGCGCTCTGGGATGTAGTGGTTTTTATTTATGGTCAGCGACGATATCTCAGCGTTTTTATAGTCTTGCTCATAGGGCAAATCATTGCTTAAAATCCATGCTGTTTGCTGGGTGCCGTTGGTCAAGATTTTTTTGATTGGAATCGCAACTTTTGAATTGGTGCTGTTGATATGAATCCGTGAAATTTCGGCGTTTATTTTTTTTCCTTGAAGTTTTAAGTCGACGTTATTATCCAAATGAATGTAATGGTCAAAAAACCAATCTAGCGGTTTGTCGGTTTTTCGAGACAATTCCTTTTTTAAAACAGCATTTGACAGTGAACCCTTGGGAATGGATTTGACTGTACGGGTGAGGATGTCACCCCCTATATAATGGTCTAAATACATGAGCGCTAAAGCGGCACGACTGGGATTTGCAATCCTTCGGTTGTAACGAGTCAGTCTGTTTTTAGGAGTGGTTAGTGCTTGCCCCCTGTTTTTGTTGGCAGACACATTGGCCGATAGTTCCCAACTTCTATGGTAAGGCGCTTGAACAAAGTGATAGTTTTTAACAAACGGTAACGCTTTTAAAGAACCCGTCATGGGGAGGTTTGGATATTGCTCTTGAACATATTGATTCCACAAAAAATTTGGCAAACCGTCCATAAGCCAGTCCGATTGGTCTTCTGTTTGCCCGTATTTTTGGGATACATACCAGTGCAGTAGGCTTTTCAGTAATTTTAACTCTATCATTTGTGCTTTGTCAAAAGCCTTTAAAAAGAAGGGAAGTGATTCCATCGCCAATAGCGAATAGCCCTTGTAGTCTTCTTCAAAAGTCCAGATTGTTTGTGCATCTACATTGTCAAAGTGGCGACTTAAAAATGCTTCAATGTTTTCTAAACTTGACGCCAAACCAATGGTTTCATCCATAGAAATCATATCTGTTATTAGCGTTGCATGACCGAAAGGAATTTTTTGAAACGCATCAGGTTTGCTTATTAGCAGCGGAGAAACTTCGGTTGCATTTTGCGCTGGCAGTAGCAATTCGAACGCTTGATTTGTTTCAAATTGATAGCGCACTGTTGCAGCAGGGCTGTTGGGTTTGCCAAAACCGAAATTGGTGTTTGCTAACCAACTGCCATCGCTATTGATTGTAGCCAAAACCAAATGCCAATGGTAAGTAAACAACCGATCCTTGGATATGCCGTATCTAAATTTATCCGCATCGGGGAGCTTGACCGTATACACCACCGTAAAGTCAACAGAGCTGTTTGGTGCGATGGCTTCGTCGAAGCTTATTTTGATGGCCTCTCGCTTTGCCGGCTGTCTTTCCCATTTATGCTGTTGCCCATTGCTGTGAATTTCTTGAATATCGGTATATCCTTGGTTTTTCTTACTGGCACGTATCAGTTTATAATCAAACTCGTTTGCCAAAAAGTAACCTAGCTGACTGCGTGTATCGGAATAGGCGTGGTTCCAGTCCAAGAGGTAAACGGTGTTTACAGCTACATCGCTATCGTTTGTCCAACGTATGTTTTGGGTAATGGATAGGGGTGCAGTAGGCTCATTCCATTTGACGCGAATGTCATAGGCGTTTTGGGCATATCCAAAGGCGTGTAGCAACAATAAGAAACCGTATAGGAGGCGCAATGCTTAAAAGTTAGGAGTGAATTTCCGCTTGGTGTGGAATTCGGATACGTATTTTACTGCTTCGTCCACGTCGTCAACTACTTTGATTAAATCCAAATCCTCGGGACTTATGTTGTGATATTCCTCGAGCAATGTGTTTTTAATCCAATCGATGAGGCCAGACCAGAAATCTGAGCCAAACAATACGATGGGGAATTTTTTAATTTTCTCTGTTTGAATAAGCGTTAGTGCCTCAAAGAGTTCGTCTAAGGTGCCGAAGCCCCCGGGCATGACCACAAAAGCTTGTGCATATTTGATAAACATTACTTTACGCACAAAAAAGTAATCAAAATTAATGAGCTTGTCTTTGTCAATATACGGGTTTATGTCTTGTTCAAACGGCAGTTCAATAACAAGTCCGACAGAAGTGCCGTCGCCTTGTTGTGCGCCTTTGTTGGCAGCTTCCATAAGCCCAGGACCGCCACCTGTGATGACACCAAAGCCTTGTTTGACTAATTTTTCTGCTATTTCGACGGTTTCTTTGTAGTATCTATCGGTTGGTTTTGTACGCGCCGACCCAAATATGGATACACAGGGCTTTATCATCCCCATTTGCTCAAAACCCGATACGAATTCCCCCATGATTTTAAAGGTTAACCATGAGTTACTCGATTTCATGTCTGTCCATGTATTTGCCATGATTTTTATGTTTTTAACTCCTGCTGTAAAAAACGAGCAGTATGATTAGATTTGTTTTTAACGATTTCTTCAGGTGTTCCCGCGCAACAGATGTTACCGCCTTTTGCGCCGCCTTCAGGACCTATGTCAATAATATGATCCATCTGCTTGATTACATCCATGTTGTGTTCGATGATAATCATGGTGTTCCCTTTGTCGACCAAACGGTTGAGTACGTTCATCAATACTCGAATGTCTTCAAAGTGCAACCCCGTGGTGGGCTCATCCAAAATATACAGGGTTTGCCCCGTATCTTTTTTGGATAATTCAGTCGCCAACTTAATGCGTTGGGCTTCGCCACCTGAGAGCGTTGTAGATTGTTGTCCAAGTGTAATGTACCCCAATCCAACGTCTTGAATGGTTTTTAATTTACGATAAATTTTGGGATAAGGTTCAAAAAAGCGACATGCATCGTTGATTGTCATCTCTAAAACGTCGCTAATATTTTTATTTCGATACTTGATTTCAAGGGTTTCTCTATTGAATCGTTTACCATAGCATGCGTCACAATGCACGTATACATCGGGTAAAAAGTTCATCTCAATGGTTTTTACTCCCGCACCTTGACAGGTCTCACAGCGTCCGCCTTTTACATTAAAACTAAACCTGCCGGGCTTATAGCCGCGTATCATGGCTTCTGGTGTTTTGGTAAACAACTGACGGATTTCTCCAAACACGCCTGTATAAGTTACTGGATTAGATCGTGGTGTACGGCCAATTGGCGATTGGTTGATGTCAATTACTTTATCAACATGCTCCAAACCCTTGATTGATTCGTAAGGGAGTGGTTTCTTAACCGCTTTAAAGAAATGTTGGTTTAGAATAGGGTAGAGGGTTTCGTTTATCAGCGTGGATTTTCCGCTGCCCGATACGCCCGTAACTCCTATCATGCTGCCAAGTGGTATGCTGAGGTCTACGTTCTTTAGGTTGTTGCCTGTGCAGCCTTTTAATCGCAGTTTTTTTCCGTTTCCGCGACGTCTTTTTTGTGGTACTTCAATTTGTTTTTTGCCTGTCAAGTAGGCTGCCGTATCTGTATCCATCTGCTGGATATGCTTTGGATGATCGGCTGCCACAACCTTTCCACCGTGACGTCCAGCGCCAGGTCCCATGTCTATCAGATAATCTGATTTGAGCATGATGTCTTTGTCGTGTTCCACCACAATGACCGAATTGCCAATATCACGCAATTGCATTAACGATTCGATGAGTCTTTCGTTATCGCGTTGGTGCAGACCTATACTGGGCTCGTCCAAAATATAGAGTACCCCAACCAATTGTGCGCCAATTTGTGTAGCCAAACGAATGCGTTGTGCTTCGCCACCGGAAAGTGTTTTGGCACTTCGGTTTAGCGACAGGTATTCGAGTCCAACATCCAATAAAAACTGCAATCGCTTTTCTATTTCGATCAGTACTTCATGTGCAATGATGAGTTGCTTTTCGGACATTGACGAACGAACACCTTGTACCCAAGTGTGCAATTGGGCAATGTCCATTTCGGCCAAATCGGCAATGCCTTTGTCGCCAACCTTAAAGAAGCAAGCTTCCTTTCGAAGCCTTGAACCTGCGCAGCTAGGACATTTTATTTCGTCCATAAAGCCTTTTGCCCAGCGCTTCAGTGCCGCTGTATGTGCTTCTTTGTATTGATGTTCCAAAAACGGAATAACACCATCGTAATCAATGCTGTAATCCCTAGTGATACCCAACGACTTAGAAGCCACAGAAAAGCGTTCGTTTCCGCCGTTCAGTATCACCTCCATACCGTCCTTGGGAATGTCTTTTATCGAAGCCGTAAGTGAAAAATTATAGCGTTGTGCGATGCTGTTCATTTGCTTAAACGTCCAGTTGTTTTTTTCTTCTCCTATTGGGGCAATACCACCTGCCTTAATAGAGATGTTGGGGTCGGGGATGATTTTTTTATTGTTGGCCTTGTGCACCACACCCAAACCGTTGCAAGAAGGACACATGCCTTTTGGAGAGTTGAATGAAAAGGTATTGGGTTCTGGTGCCGCATAGGATATACCAGTGCTCGGGCACATTAATTTACGGCTGTAGAAGCGTGTATTTTCTGTTTCGTAATCGTATATCATCAGCATATCGTTACCGTGATACATGGCGGTTTCTATGCTTTCAGCAAGGCGCTTGCTGTCTGTTTTTGACGTTTTGACTTGAAGCCTATCAATAACAATTTCAATATCGTGGTTTTTATACCTGTCAAGTTTGAAATTAGGTGTCAACTCCACAAAAGTTCCATCTGCTCGCACTCTAGTAAAACCTTGCTTAAAAATAGAGGCAAAGAGTTCGCGGTAGTGTCCTTTTCTCGATTGTACGACAGGGGCGAGTATGGCAATTTTTTTGTCTTTGTAGGACGCAGCAATAGCTGCTTGAATTTCGGTGTCGGTGTATTGCACCATTTTTTCGTTGGTCTGAAAGCTGTAGGCATCAGCGGCACGCGCATACAGTAAACGTAAGAAATCATATACTTCGGTAATGGTACCTACCGTAGACCTCGGACTTTTCCCCGTTGTTTTTTGTTCGATAGCAATGACTGGAGAAAGCCCATCAATTTTATCAACATCGGGGCGTTCTAGTGCGCCCAAAAACTGACGTGCATAGGCAGAGAAGGTTTCAATATAGCGTCGTTGACCCTCGGCATAAACGGTGTCAAAGGCAAGCGAGGATTTGCCGCTGCCCGACAGCCCAGTAATGACAACAAGCTCATTGCGTGGAATTTCCACGTCAATATCTTGCAAGTTGTGCACCCGCGTTCCTTTAACAATTATTGCATCTTTCATAGCCAAGCCAAGCTTCGAATATAATTGATTTTAGTCAAGTTTTTTTAGTGAAGTGCTTCTTTTTTAAACGAATCGCAATAACCCATGAGTTCAGGGTAGAATTTCAAAAATTGCATCTTAAAAAAATCATAGTGGTGTTCAAGTGAGCGGGCACCCGATTGCAAGAGATGTAGACCTGACCGATTTGCCATTTTATTTAGAATTACGCCAATACCTGCAACACTGCTGTATTCCAGCAGCCAGTTTTGGGCTTGCATACCCCGTAGATAGCCTTGTGCGGATGGCGGCATGATGTTCATGTATTGTTGAAGTAAAGCCGTTATTTTGTCGTTAAATGTTCCCAAAGATTGATGGTGAAATTGTTCAAAATAGACTGCTAAGAAGTGGTCGTAATAGATGTCAACCAATATTCTGCTTGTGTGTCGGTAATCCGCAAAAAGTTTTTCTCTAATGGCTGTTGAGGCTTTATGTTTATCGGTGAAGCTATCGATGCGGCGATGCATATCAATACCCAATCGCACTTCTTTTGTAAAATGAACCAAGTCTTTATTGCGCACATGGTCTCCTATAAAATTACCCACAACCAAGCCAGCTGAAGGATAAGATAAGGTCAAGTGTGCTAAGTAATTCATGTGTGATTGTATGCTTATATTTGACAAAACAAAAGTATGACTTTAATTGCGTCTGTTTCGGGAATTCGTGGCACTATTGGTGGTGAAATCAATCAGAATCTCACCCCTGTAGATGTTGTTGCTTTTGCAGCAGCTTACGGCAGTTGGATTAAAACCAAGCATTCGTCAGCTACTGTAGTAATAGGTCGTGATGCGCGCATATCAGGTCCAATGGTTCAAACCCTAGTGCAGCAGACCCTCGTGAGTCTAGGTATTGATGTGATTGATGTAGGGCTTTCCACAACACCTACCGTTGAAATGGAAGTTGTTCGCAAACAAGCACAAG